>Ga0222427_100114_pt1 | contig 211643 bp, 177 predicted proteins | sample 2B20Ametagenome_FD_182890 | JGI IMG/M metagenome (GOLD analysis project Ga0222427, IMG submission 182890) | Enriched microbial communities from leaf-cutter ant dump, University of Wisconsin, Madison, United States - 2B20A (version 2) | ecosystem: Environmental > Terrestrial > Nest > Insects...
TTCATCACCCGCGAACTCGCCACACTGCCCAGCATTGTGGTTGCCGCCCCCTCCTTGCTGGCCAGGACCGGCATGCCACGCCATGTGCGCGAACTGAAGTCTTTGCCCTGCATCACCACCCTCAGTGCGCTGAAGGGCCAGCCCTGGCAGTTTCAGGACGCTGCGGGCGAAATCGTCAAGGTGCCGGTCCGCAGCCGCTACCGCGTCAACAGCGGAGAACTGGCCGTGGCAGGCGCAAGGCAAGGCATCGGCTTCGCGATTGTGGCGGCCTATCCCTGCCAGGAAGACCTTGCTACGGGCCGATTGCAGGAGGTACCGCTGGACCTGTGTCCCGCGCCACTGCAATTGCTGGGTGCATACAGCCATCGCCATTCCGTGACTGCGCGTGTCCGAGCGCTGCTGGAATTGATACAAGTGCGGTTGGCTGGATCGATTAACCCTTCCATGGCCCGCAAACCTTGTGGGACGGTCTAGGATCTAAGTGGTGCACCGGGCTCAAAGTGGAGTCCTTCGGAGCGCAAGCAGTCCCTCGGTATGACTTTCTCGATGTCAGTTCCTGGCCGCAAGCTGTCGTAGTCGAACGGCAGCTTCCGACCCATTTCCGCCGGTCGAATCACGGCGGCAGCGGCGAGACCATGCCGTGCGACATGGAGGGCCTGTTCAGCAGGAACCGCCCGCTCGTGGCGGTGTCGCGCGCGTAGGCGCTGGCGATCCTGGTCGCCAGCGCCGCCCTGCTGTCGGTGCGGTGCCAGACGCCGGAACAGATGGCGCTGGTCACTCGCTTGCTGGGTTGCCGAGCCGAGTCAGAACGAATAGCGCGCGGTCAATGTGACGCTGCGCGGTTCACCAAAGAAGTTGGCGTCCGTCATCGAGCCCACGCTGGCGTAGTAGCGGCGGTCGAACACGTTGTTCACGTTCAGCGCGAAGTTCAATTGCTTGTTCACGTCCAGCCCCGCGTTGAGCCCCACGACCGCATAGCCGCCCTGGCTCACGCCCCACGGCGTATAGATGCGGTTCTGCACGTGCAGCGATCCGCCCACGCGCCAGCGGTTCCATTCGCCAGGCAGGCGGTAGGTGGTGAAGAGCTTGAACAGGTGACGCGGGATGTTGGTGCCGTAGCGGTCGCCAACCGAGAACGTGCCGGTCGGATCGTAGCTGGAGGACTCGCCGCGGCGCTTGGCCGAGGCGTAGGTGTAGCCGGCCGCCAATTGCCAGCCGGGCAAGATCTCGCCGGAGATCTCGGCTTCGAAGCCCTGGCTGCGCACCTGGCCGGCCGGCGCGTAGCAGCTCGTCAGGCCGCCCTGGCATTGCGCGTTGGGCAATTGGTCAGGCAGGTTGTCCAGGTCGATGCGGAACACGGCCAGGCTCGTGTTCAGGCGGCCCTCCAGATACTCGCCCTTGATGCCCAGTTCATAGTTGGTGCCCTCCTGCGGTGCGAGCAGTCCGCCGCTGGCGGTGGCGTAGTTCTGCGGGTTGAAGATCCGCGTCCAGCTCGCGTAGACCGAATGCGCCGCGTCCAGGTCGTAGACCACGCCGGCATACGGCGTGAACTTGCGCACCACGTCGTACTTGCCTTCGCCGTAGGGATAGTCGCCGTCGTACTGCACCGTGTCCATGGAATACCAGTCCACGCGGCTGCCCAAAATGACGGAAAGCCTGTCGGTCGGACGCATCCGCGTCATGGCATACAGGCCGCTCTGCCTCACCTCCTGCTCCTTGCGCCATTCGCCGTATTCACCGATGGTGGGCAGCGGGATCGCGCCCGGATTCCAGTTCAGCGGATTGAATGTCGCCAGGGTGAAGTCGCCGTCCTGGGTGGCGCCGCCGCCGACATCGTGCCAGCTGCTGCGGCGATGGCTCGCGCCCACCACCAAGTCGTGCTGACGGCCGAATAGCGAGTACGGTCCGGAGAGCGAAGCGTCGAACGTCTCCTGGTCGCGGTCATAGTTGTAGCCCCCGCCGCGCAGCGTCATGGACGGGCCGCCGTTCTCGTCCCACGTCGACTGGCCAATGTACGTGCCCAGCATGTCCATCTTGCTGCGGATCGCGGCGGCCGCGAGCTTGCCCCTCCAGCCGTTGGCGAACTCGTGGTCGATGCCGCCGAAGATCGTGACGCTGCGCTTGTTCCAGTACGACCAGTCGGGGCTCATGCGTGTCGAGCGCGAAATCGGCAGGAAGCGGCCGTCGGGGTAGGTGCCCATGCCGTTCCAGTCGACGCCGGGATTGTCTTCCTTGCTGTACGAGGCGCCAAGGCTGACGGTGGTGCGCTCGGTAACGTCTGCCTCCAGGATGCCGTACAGCAGCGTGCGCTTGTTGCGGTAGCTGTCGATGTACGAATGCTTGTCCTGGTACGACATGACGCCGCGCGCGCGCAAGGTGCCGGCTTCGTTCAGGGGGCCGCCCGCGTCCAGGTCGGCCAGGTAGTTGTCCCAGCTGCCGGCGGCGGCGGTGAACGAGCCCTGGAAGTCGCGCGTGGGGCGCTTGCGGATCAGGTTGATGGAACCGCCCGGTGTGCCCGCGCCCTCCATCAGGCCGGATACGCCGCGCACGATCTCGACGCGGTCGTACATCGACATGGGTCCGGTGGACAGGGCGGCCTCTTCGTACTCGATCGGCAGGCCGTCGACCATCAGGTTGTTGATCTGGAAGCCGCGCGAGGTGTAGCGCTCGCGTTCGCCGCCCCATTTGGTCACCGTGAGGCCGGGCGTCGCTTTGACGGCATCGCCCAGCGTCGCGATGTCCTGGTCCTCGATGCGCTGGCGGGTGATGACCGAGACCGTCTGCGGTGTTTCGCGCGGCGACAGTTCGAGCTTGGTGGCCGAGCCCATCGCGCGCGTGGTGTACGAGCCCGTGCCCTCCGTCAGGCCGGTGAGCGCGGTCGCGCTTACCGTCACTGCGGGCAGCACCGCGGCCTGCGGACCGGCGGGCGCGCGGCGCAGGACATAGCCGCCGTCTTCACGGCGCACGGCCTGCAGTTGCGTGCCCGCCAGCAGCGCGTCCAGCGCGGCCTGCGGAGCGTAAGCGCCTTGCAGGCCGGCGCTTTGGCGGCCGTCGGCCAGCGCGCTGGCGCCTGCGACGTAAATGCCCGACTGGTTGGAGAAATGCGTCAATGCCTCTGACAGGGGGCCGGCCGGGATGTCGTATTGGCGGGTTGCGCCAGATGCGGAGGGCGCGGCGGCGGGTGCCACTGCCGATTGCGCAAACGCGGGCGGTGCGATCGTCGCGGCCAGCGCGGCGGCCAGTGCCGTGACCGACGCGGCGTGTCGGACCGGGGTAAGACGCGATCCGCGCAAGGGATTCGGGGTCGCCCGCAGGCGCGGGGCGGTGTGAGGATGACGCATGAAATCCGGCTTCCAGATGACGGTGGGTTGAGGAGGCGCGGGCCCGCGCGCCGGTCGAACCGGTGGGCGGGGACAGCAAGACTCGCTTCCTTTCCCTGTAAGTCGGATAGGTCGGAAAAAAGCGGAACTGCGCAGTGAAGAGAGTTCAGGGCCGGGCGTCGATGCTGGTCCACCACGGCAATGGATGGCGGATCCGGATCGGCAGGACGTCGGCCAGCAGCGCCAGCGTCTGATCGGTGTCGTGCAGCGGAAAGCCGCCATACACGCGCAGGTCTGCCACGGCAGGGTCCAGGCTCAGATGGCCGCGGCGGTGGCGGCCCAGTTCGCGGATCACGTCGGCCAGGGCAATGTCGCGCGCCAGCAGGATGCCGCGCGTCCAGGCCTCGCGCGCGGGGTCGGCGGATGCGCTGTTGCCGATGCGATCGTGCGTGAAGCGCAGTTGGCGTCCGGCGTCCACCACCTGTAGGGCCTCTCCTGATCCGGTCAGGGCCTCGACGGCCCCCTGGTAGACGGCCAGCAGCGTCGCGTCCGTCTCCTGGCGCACGGTGAAACGCGTGCCCAGCGCCCGCAGGCGGCCTTGCGGGGTATCGACCACCAGCGGGCGATCATCCTTGGCGGTATCGACGAGAATCTCGCCGGCGACCAGCGTCAGCCGCCGCAAGCCCGCGCGGTAGTCGACGTCCAGTGCGCTGGCCGAATTCAGCCAGACCTGCGTGCCGTCGGCCAAGCGCACCAGACGCGTCGCGCCCGTGGGGCTGCAATAGTCCGCCGTCATCGCCAGCGCGGTGTCGCGTACGGCCGGCACGCGCCATGCCACCAAGCCCAGCACGCCGACGCCGGCCAGCAATGCCAGCGCGCGGCGTCGAGGCCGGTGCTGCGTGCGTGCGCGCTGCAAGACGGCGGCGGCGGTCCGGGGATCGGGCTGCTCCTGCATCGGGGCAAAGCGCCGGCTGACGCTTTCGACATAGCTCCAGGCGCGTCGGTGGTCCTGGTGTCCCTCCAGCCAGCCGCGCCACGACGCCTGGTCGGCGGGCGTCGCGACGCCGGAGGACAGCAGCGCGAACCATTGCGCGGCCTGCTCCATCGCCGCGTGCGGGGGCAGCGCGTCTTGCACGGATGCGACCGTCACGCTCATGGCGTGTTGCCGGTCTGGGCCTGGGCCGGCGCGGGATGGCGGGCCTCGTGCAGAATGCAGTGCAGCGTGGCCTGCGCCACGTACTTGCGCACCATGCGTTCGGACACGCCCATTTCCGCGGCAACTTCGCGATGCGTCATCTCGCAGCCGACGGCCAGCACGAAGGCGCGCGCGGCGCGTTCGGGCAGCGCGCGCAGCATGGCGTCGATTTCCTGCAATGCCTGCAGCACGATGAGCTGATCTTCCGCCGAAGCCGCATAGGCCTCGGGACGCTGCGCCAGCGTTTCCAGCCATGCCTGCTCGACTTCCCGGCGGCGCCACAGGTCCGCGCACATGTTGCTGGCCATGCCGCGCAGGTAGGCGCGGGCATGACCGGCATCCGCGAATGCGCGGGGCTTGACCAGCAGCCGCAGGAACGCTTCCTGAGCGAGGTCGGCGGCTTCCCAGGCGTTGCCCAGGCGCCGGCGCAGCCAGTCCTGCAGCCAGGAGTGGTGCGCGACGTAGAGCGTGCCCAGGCTGTCTGAAGGCGAAGGGGGAGGCACGATGGTTGGGGTTCTTGCGAATACGAATTACTCGCAATTATTAAGCAAACCGTGACTAATGGCAATCAGAGGAGAAAGCGGACAAGCCCGACCGGCCGTAATGCGCCAGTTCGACCCGCCCACAGGCCGTGCCGTCAGGAGATACTACAAGCCAAGGTGAGAATGGCCGTTTCTGGCCGAAAGCGGACGTCAGCGAACGCCCCGACTAAGCCCATCAACGATCTACGCCACCAAGCCTTTAAAAGTGCCCGACTACAACTTCTCAGCCCCAAGGTGGCGAAATCGTAGTCACACACCCATTTCGCAGCCGCATTGAGCGCGATGCCGCAGCGCTCTAGCAACCGCGATTCGCCCATGCAGGCGGATACGCTGTCATAAGCCGCCGGGACTCGCACCACCGCCGATCTGGCACTCAGCGGCGCTTGCCGAACACGGACTTGGGCGCGCGGCCGTGAAAGCGCGTGAAGGCCGCGCTGAAGTTGGCCGGGTGGCGATAGCCGACCCGGTAGGCGGCCTGCGCGACCTGGCAGCCGGTTTCCAGTAGTTCCCAGGCCCGCTGCATGCGCAACGCGGTCAGCAGCCGGTGCGGGCTGCTGCCGTACAACTTGCGGAAGCCTTCCTTCAGTTTGAATTCGTTCAGTCCCACGGCGATGCAGAGGTATTGCACGGTGAGGTCGCGGTCCATTTGCTCGCTCATGAGGGCGCGCGCCGCTTCCACGCGCGCAATGTCGGCCTGGCTGAGCCGGCCCGGACCGGGCGCCGGCGCCAGGTCGCGCAGCTGGCGCGACAGCAGCGTCAAGGCTCGGATGTGCGTGTCCAGCGGGTCCGCGCCCGAGGCCAGCGCGGCCGCCGCCGCAGCCGATTCGGCGCTGGTCCGGATACGCGCCAGGCAGCGCAGCCGGCCCTCGCCCAGCAGCGCGTCGGCTCGCTCCTCGCCCGCGTATCGGCGCAATGTCTGCTCGCCCACCAGCAGCCTCAATTGCGATACGACGCCGGCGCCCAGGTAGCGGCGTTCTCCCTTGCTGCGCTGAAACGCCGTGACCGTGGTGTAGCCGCCGCGGAAGTCCAGCGCCGAGCCGTCCGCCCCCTGGTAGGCAGACACGCCCTGCATGGCCAGCGTAATGACCAGCGTGCGCGCGCCGTAGCGGGCCGCGTTCTCCTCGATCAGGTCGCGCGCCGGCGCGTAGCGCGAATGCACCAGCGTCAGGCCGTCGTCCAGTTCCAGCCGGTCCGCGTGGCAGGCGCCCAGCTCTTGCGGGAGGGCCTGGCGCAGCCAGCCCGGACGGGGGCTCGCGGCCGGCTGGGCCAGCGTGGAAGAAATGCGCAGGGACATGGTTTTTTCCTGAGACGGCGCCCGGATCCTGCCGGCCGCTCCGATTTGCATACGAATGGATCCGGAACGCATACGGATGCTAATGATATTCGTTCGCATAAAGAAATACCATTTCCGGGACGGCCGCACAACGATGGCGGCCGCGACGCCGCACAGGAATCCCGATGATGAAGCCCCTCCCCTACGCGCCAGCCGCCTGCGCCCTGCTCTGGCTGGCCGCGGCGCCGGCCGCCCAGGCGCAGGCTCCCGCCGAGCTGTCCGCCATCACCGTCACCGCCGACAAGCAGGAACGCGCGCTCGAATCGGTTCCCGCCAGCCTGTCCGCGTTCGACGGCGACATGCTGGAATCCCAGGGCATCCACGACCTGCAAGCGTTGCGGACGATCACGCCGGGCCTGAGCTTCCAGCCTTTTGGGCAGGCTGGCGTGAATTCTCCCGTGATGCGCGGGCTGTCCGCCAATTTCTTTTCGTTCTCGACGTCGACCCTGCTGGTGGTGGATGGGGTGCCCACGCTGACCGCGCAAGGCTATGACGATCCCCTGCTGGCCATCGACCGCGTCGAAGTGCTGCGGGGGCCGCAATCCACGCTCTACGGCCGCAATGCCGAGGCCGGCGTCATCAACATCCACAGCCGCCAACCCGACAACACCGTCCGCGGGCAGTTCAGCGCGGAGGCCGGCAGCCGCGACCTGCGCGCGCTGCGCTTCGACGTCAACGGCCCGCTGGTGGAAGACCGGCTCTACGCCAGCGTCGCCGGCACCTGGCGCAGCCAGGACGGGTTCATCGACAACACCTACACCGGCAAGCTTGAGGACGACCGCGAATTGCGCAGCGGCAAGCTGGCCCTGCGCTGGACGCCGTCGGCGCACACCGACGCCACCTTGCGCTATGCGCAGCAGGACTATCGCGACGGCGCCGCGCTGTGGGGCTCGCCGGGCGCGCCGCGCGCGACCGTCGCCTCGGGCACGCCCAGCTGGAACCGCTCCGTCGGCCGAAGCGCATCGCTGGCCGTGCGCCACGATTTCGAGTCGGGCCTGCGCCTGTCTTCCGTGACCGCCTGGAACGACTTCCGCGACCGCGTGCAGCAGGACACGGATTTCCTGCCCGCCGACCTGCTGCACATCGCCCGCGACCACCGATTCCGCAACCTGTCGCAGGAGTTCCGGCTGGAAGGCGATTGGGGCGGCGCGCGCTGGCTGGCGGGCGTGTATGCGGACGGAGACGACCACGACCTGCGCAACACGCAGAAGATGCCCCTGGGCCTGACACAGAGCGTGGTGAACCTGCGTGGAAACTCGGCGGCCGCCTTCACCCACTGGACGCTGCCCCTTGCCGAGCGCTGGACGCTGGAAGCCGGCGCGCGCGTCGAACGCGACGACATCCGCTTCAGCCCGCAAGGCGATACGCGGCGCCGCTCCGACTGGACCCGCGTCACCCCGCGCATCGCCGTGCAGTATGCGTACGCGCCGCGCCAGCAGGTCTATGCCTCGGTGGCCGACGGTTTCCGCGCGGGCGGCTTCAACGTATTTTCTCCGGCCGCCGACTACGCGCCCTACCAGCCCGAAACCCTGCGCTCCTACGAGCTCGGCGCCAAGGGCTGGCTGGCCGGCAACCGCCTGCGCTACTCGGGCGCGGTCTATGTGATGACCGTGAAGAACATGCAGGTGCAGCAGATGCCGCTGCCCGGGCTGGTCTACGTGACCAATGCCGCGTCGGCGCGCTCCATCGGCGCGGAGTTCGAACTGGAATACTTGCTGGGTGACGGCTGGTCGCTGCAAACAGGCCTGGGGCTGAACCGCACGCGCTTCTCCAGCTTCCGGGATGGCCCCGCCGATTACTCGGGCAACGACAACCCGTTCGCGCCGCGCATCAACGGCTACCTGAGCGCGCGCTACGACGCGCCCGCCGGCTGGTACGCGCAGGCGTCCCTCGCCGGCACGGGCCGCGTCTACCTGGACGCCGCCAACCGCTACCGCCGCAACGGCTACGGGCTGGTCAACCTGGCCGCCGGCGCGACCGTGCGCCAGGTCGAGATCTCCGCCTACGTCAACAACCTCGCCAACCGCCGCTACGACGCCGTCGGCTACCAGAACGGCATCGTCACGGTCTACAGCCCGCCGCGTGAAATCGGCTTGCGCCTTACCTGGCGCATCTAGCGCTGTCCAAGCACGGCCTGAACAACAAGGAGCTTCGTTCCATGCCTATCCCTCATCCTCTGCAACGCTATTGGGACCTGGCCGCCGCGCCGGTCCTGGGCCAGGCGCTGGACGCCGCGCTGGAACTCGGCGTGCTGGACCGGCTGACGCAACCCGCCAGCGCCGAAGAAGTCGCCGCCGCGCTGGCGCTGGACCCGGCGCGCACCGGCCACCTGCTGGACCTGCTCTGGAGCATGGATCTGGTGCAGCGCGTGGAGGGAGATCCTATCCTTTACCTGTGCCGACCCCACGCGCGCCAATACTTCTGCACGGGCCAGCCCGCCTGCTGCGCGGACGCATGGCGCTACCGGCTGGGCGCGCTGAATCGCTTCGGCGGACAGTTGGCCGGGCTGCTGCGGCGCGACGCCCCGCAGCCGGCGCCCTACGTGCAGACGAACGCCGCCGGCTGGGCCGACGCCGCGCGCGTGCAGATCGGCCAGGAACAGCGCGCCGTGGCCGTGCCGGCGGCGCTGGAGGCGCTGGACTGCGTGCCCGAGGCTCGCCAGGCGCGGCGCATCCTGGACCTGGGCGGCGGTCCCGGCCTGATCGCCATCGCGCTCGTGGAAAGCCGTCCCGATGCCAGCGGCGTCGTGTTCGACTGGCCGGAAACCGCCGCGGTGGCGCAGGAGAACATCGCTCGCGCCGGGCTGGCGGACAGGCTGGCGGTACGGGGCGGAGACCTGGAGCGCGACGACATCGGCCAGGGCTACGACCTGATCTGGTGCTCGTCGGTGCTGCATTTCCTGCCCGATCCGGCCGCCGCGCTGCGCAAGATGCGCGACGCGCTGGCGCCCGGCGGCACGCTGGTCATGGCGCACGCCGAAATCCCCGAGGACGCGAGCGCGGCCGCTCGCGTGCTGCCCTTCTATCTGCCCATGATGATGCTGGGCCGGAACGTGACGCGCGCGGGCGAACTGCGGCAGGCCTTGGCCGACTGCGGCTACACCGAGGTGCGAGGCTTCGACTCCGCGTCGTTCCCGCTGGCGCCGCTGCGGGTGCTGTCCGCGCGCAAGGCGGCGCCATGACGCCGGCCCTGCGCAACGGGCTGCGGCAGGCGCTGTTCGGCTGGCTCAACCTGGCGCTGACCGCGCCCGGCGTGTATTTATGGCTGGGCTTGCCGCTGGTGCTGCGCCAGCACGGCTGGACAGGCACCGCCATCGGATTGTTCCAGTTGGCCAGCCTGCCGACGGTGTTCAAGTTCCTGCTCGCGATGCCGCTGGACGGCCGCGGCCGGCGGCCCGGCGCCTATCGCGGCTGGGCGGCCGGCCTGCTGCTGGCCTATGCGGCGATCCTGTGCGCGCTGGGCTGGCGCGAACTGCTCGATGAGCAATGGACGCTGTTCGCGCTGGCCGCCGCGGCCGCGCTCGCCGGCACCTGGGCCGACGTGCCCGTCAATGCCCTGGCGATCCGCATCCTGCCCGCGTCCGGCCGCGCCTGGGCCGGCGGCATCCGCTCCATGGCGCTGTGCCTGGGCGCCATCGCCGGCGGCGGACTGATGCTGCTGGCCCAGTCGCGCTGGGGCTGGCATGCGCCCTTTCTCATCATGGCAAGCGCGCTGGCCGTGGGCGCGGCGCTGACCCTGCTGGTCCGGAACGAGGGCGAGGCCGGCCAGCCGGACGAACCGGCCCGGATGCCGGCCACGTCCGCCCGCTTGCGCGCGTACTTCCGGCTGGACGCCAGCCGCCGCTGGCTGCCCTTGCTGGCGCTGCTGTTTCCGTTCATCGGTTCGGGCTGGTTCTACCTGAAACCGCTGCTGCTGGACCAGGGCCTGCCCGCCGACCGCGTGGCATGGCTGGCGGGCGTGGCGGGCGGCGCCGTGGGAGCCGCCGCCAGCGTCGTCGGCGCCCGCGGACTGAAGCGCGCCGGCCCCCGCCTTGCGGTGCCCGCCCACGCGGCGGCGAGCTTTGCCGCGCTGCTCGCGCTGGCCGCTGCCCTTGCGCTGCAGGCGCCGCCCGCGGTGCTGATCGCCTGCGCGCTGGGCATCGCCGCCGCCATGGGCGCGACCGCCGCGCTCGCCTTCGGCCTGATGATGTCGCATGCGCGCCCCGGCCTGCAGGCGCTGGACTACGGCATCCAGTCCAGTGTGTTCTCGCTGACCCGGATCCTGGTCCCGGTCGCCGCCGGCACGATGTTGGACCGGGCCGGGCCGGCCTGGATGCTGGCGGCGCTTGCCGCCGCCGCGGCGGGCGTGCTGTGGCTGGCCTTGCGAACCGCGCCGGAACTGCGGGCCTAGGCCGCATTGCGGGGTCTGCTCGCTCATGATGGCACCAGTCTTCACCAGACTGACCTTGATGCCGTGCTCCGAGGCATTGCCAGGGAGGGTGCGGTCAGAGGGCTGGGCATGGAACCATGAGCCGCTAGAGCGCTGGCCAGCAGGCCGAGAGTCGGCCCTGTCTTCATTTCTTGAGCGGGATGGGCGTGCCGTGGGGCACGGCCACGGCCGTCACGCTGTTCTGGGGCGAGCCTTCGATGATCCGGTCGGAATACGTCATATAGACCAGAGTATTGCGCTTGGCATCCACCATGCGCACCACGCGCAGACGCTTGAACAGCAGCGAGGTGCGCTCGGTAAACACTTCTTCCTGCTGTTTGAGCGGCTCGGTAATCTGTATGGCAGCTGTGACCTGGCAGACGATGGAGGCATCGGAGCGGTCCTCGGCCAGACCCAGCCCCCCCTTGATACCGCCGGTCTTGGCGCGCGAGACGTAGCAAGTCACGCCCTGCACTTTGGGATCGTCATAGGCGTCGACCACGATCTTGTGGTCCGGGCCAATCAATTTGAAGACGGTATCCACCGCGCCGATCTGTTCAGCATGGCTGACGTCTACAAGGGCTAGAGTTCCCACGGCTGCCGCTGCAGCGGCCAGGACGATGGAGAGAAATTTCATGGCGGTACGCATCGGAGTTGTCTGAAGTTTGCGAGTATGCAACATGGCGCTTGTGCGCGAGCAAGGAAAGCGGCTGTTCGTAAGAGGACGTGATCCATGCGATGCGCCATTAGTTTCACTATGTATAATGCGATCAATTCTCATTTAATTCGCTGTTTCCATATTCTGTCCTCATGCCAGCCCAGGATCTACCTATTACCGATGATTTGGCAGGACTGTATGTCGAGCACGGCAAGTGGCTCCAGGGCTGGCTGCGCAGGCGCGTCGGCGACACTTTCGCAGCAGCCGACCTGGCGCAAGACACTTTTCTAAGCCTGCTGGACCGCAAGACCGCGGCTCTCGATATTCGGGAGCCACGTCCGTTTCTGGCGACGGTTGCGCGGCGGCTCCTCGCGCACCGCCACCGCCGGCAGTTGCTCGAAACCGCTTATCTTGAGGCCCTCGCCTGCCTGCCGGAAGAAGTCGCTCCCTCGCCTGAAGCACAGTTGATGGCCGTCGAAAGCCTGCAACAGATCGACCGCGTGCTCGATGGTCTGCCTCCCAAGGTTCGAGAAGCCTTTCTGTTGGCGCACTTGGTCGAACTAAGCTATGCCGAGATTGCCGAGCGCTTGGGCACTTCGACCAGTTCGGTAAAACAGTATCTGACCAGGGCCAACCGCGAATGCATGTTCGCGCTGGCGACCTGAACCCAAGGCCTCTCACATGGCTTCTCACAGAGACACGCTGACCCTGCCTAGCGGCCGGATCATCAGCCGGGCCACCGCGGATGCTGCGGCGGACTGGCTTACGCTGCTGATGTCCGGAGAGGCTGGCGATGAACAGCAACGCCAATGGCGCCTATGGCGCCAGGCACACGCCGATCATGAGGCCGCCTGGCAGCACGTCGAATCTGTCACTGGCCGGATGAAATCGCTGGAGCGTGCGCCGGCTTACGCGGCCTTGTCGTCCTACGTCACCGCCGACCAGCCGCCCTCCACCGCCCGCCGACGGGTCACCCGAATGCTCCTGTGGGGAGGGATAGCCACCAGCGCCGGGCTGCTCGCTTCACGCACTGACACCTGGCAGGCCCGCACGGCCGACTACCGCAGCAACACTGGCGAGCAACGCGACTTCACACTGGAGGACGGTACGCGGCTGACGCTGAACACGGATAGCGCGGCAAATGTGCGCTTTGATGCGAACCAGCGCCGTATCCTGCTGGTGGCGGGCGAGATCATGATTGCGACTCGCCACGGGCCGGGGCTGGCCGATCCGCGGCCACTATCGGTGGTGACCGCGGAAGGCAGCATCCGTTCGCTGGGTACACGGTTCATCGTAAGGCAGCACGCTGGACGAACCAGTGTGGCGGTTCTGGAAAGCGCAGTGGAAGTCGCTCCCTGGGCCGGGGCCGGCAGTGCGAGCGTGCTGCACGCCGGCCAGCAGACCCAGTTCAGCCGCGATGCCGTCGAGGAGCCGCGCTCGATCAATGAGCAGACCGACGCATGGGCGCGGGGGCAACTGGTGGCCGACGAGCAGCGGCTGGCCGAGTTCGCCGCCGAACTGGATCGCTATCGGACGGGCGTGCTGCGCGTCGATCCGCAAATCGCGAGTCTGCGCCTTTCGGGTGTCTTTCCTCTGGCGGACACGGACCGGATCCTGGCCACGCTGCCCAGCGTGCTGCCGGTGCGCGTGCAATGGCGCACCCGTTTCTGGGCGACGATCGTACCGGCCGATTGAGGCCTGGCGAAAAAATTTCTCGAATTGACTGCCCGATTGGCGTGTTCGGGGCACCTACCTGAGAGGGACCGGAAATTTCGGAGGTCCAATCCAGAGGAAGAACATGCCGAACCTGCACCGCGCCCACGATTCGGAGCGCCCCTATCCATCGTCTACCGCGCTTGCCGCCCTGACGCTGACCGTCGCCCTCGCGGCCGGCGCGCCGGCCGCCGTGCTGGCGCAAGGCGCCGCGCCTGCTGCAGCAGGGGCCGCCGTGGTCGACTTCAGGATTGCCGCCGGGCCACTGGCACCGGCTTTGCGTCAGTTGGCCAGCACGGCCAACATCATGTTGACCTTTACCGCCGAGCAAACCGAAGGCAAACGCACGGCCGGCGTGAACGGCCGCCATCCCACTGCGGGCGCGCTGAGCCTTTTGCTCGCGGGTAGCGGCTTGCGGGCCGTGCAACTGGACAATGGCGCGTTCGTGCTGCGAGTCGACGAAACGCTCGCGCCCGCCGCGTCCGACACCGCCACGCTGCCCATGGTCACGGTAACCGGCGCAACGGTGGCCGACGGCACCACCGAGGGCACCGATTCGTACACCACCAGCAGCATGAGCACGGCCACCCGGCTCAACCTGTCGATGCGCGAGACGCCCCAGTCGATCACCGTCATTACCAGCGAGCTCATCAAGGATCAGAACCTGCAGACGATCAACGACGTGGTGCAGGCTGCCCCCGGTCTGACCTACCGGCGCTTCGGGCCAGAGCGCGCTTCCTTTTATGCGCGCGGCATGTATGTGGACAACATCATGTTCGACGGCCTGCCCGTGAGCCTGGACAGCTCCAATCTGTCGCAGGACCTGTTGTCCACCGATATGGCCATCTATGACCGCGTGGAGATCGTGCGTGGCGCCACCGGGCTGGTGCAGGGCGCAGGGAATCCGTCGGCCGCCATCAACCTGGTGCGCAAGCGGCCGACCGATGTGCCGCAGGTGTCCGCCGACGTGAGCGCCGGCAGTTGGGACCACTATAGAGCCGAGTTGGACGCCTCCGGGCCGCTATCCAAGGACGGCAGCCTGCGCGGCCGCGCCGTGATCGCCACTCAGGATTACGGAAGCTACAAGCGCGGCGAAGACAGCAGTGGCCAGACCTTTTACGGGATCCTGGAAAAGGATCTGGCTGCCTCCACAACCCTCACGCTCAGCGCGCTGCATCAAGAGAGCCGGCTGCATGGCAATGGCTTCACCGGCTTGCCCGTGGCCCGCGACGGTAGTGATCTGGATCTGCCTCGATCCACATCCTATGCCAATGATTGGGAACATTGGAACAAGAACACCACCTCGGCATTCGTGGGGCTCGACCACCGATTCGGCAATGGCTGGCGGACGCATCTCTCGGCCTATTACGCGCAGGCCGAGGTCGACATGCTGGGCCATTACCTAAATTACAACGTCGCCACCGACAAATACCGCCAATTAGGCGCGCGCAATGCCCATAAGGAAAAGCAGAGCAGCGTGGACCTGTATGCCAACGGTCCCTTTGAATTGCTGGGCCGCACGCATGAACTGGTACTGGGCGCCAGCTACCGTAACGTCGATTTCGACGGCAACAGCCGCCAAGGCGTGGTTCTCTACGACAACCTCGATCTCTACGACTTCGACCCGAGCGCCGTCGCCAATCCCAACATCCCGCTGCGGGACTGGATGGACGCCGACATCACCCAGCAGAGCTTATACGCCACGACCCGCCTGAACCTGGCCGATCGGCTGAAACTGATATTGGGCGGACGGTTGGACTGGTTCGACTACAACGACACCGTCAACACGTATCCGAGCTTTACCGCCAATACGCCATCCGTCAGTGCGCATAACCGCTACCGCGTCAACAACCAACTGACAAAGTACGCCGGCATCGTCTACGACTTGAACGACCAGCATTCGGTCTACGCCAGCTACACGGACATTTTCAAGCCTCAGAATTACATGGATGCCAGCAACAACCTGCTGGATCCGGTGATCGGGAAAAACTATGAAGTCGGTATCAAGGGCGAGTACTTCGATGGCGCGCTGAATGCCTCGGCGGCATTGTTCCGCATGGACCAGAAAAACCGTGCCTTCCGCAGCACCGATCAGACCCAATGCGCCGGCTACCCGACTGTCACCTGCTATTCGGCCGCAGGCGAGGTGCGCAGCCAGGGCGTGGAGTTTGAGTTGCAGGGCGCCATCACCCCCAACTGGCAGGTGAGCCTGGGCTACACGGTGGCGATCGCGCGCTATCGCAAGGATGCGAATCCCGACAATGTGGGCGAGCTGTTCGACACTGACACGCCGCGACACCTGTTCAAGCTGTCGACGATGTACCGGCTGTCTGGCGCCCTGCAGGGCTGGCGCGTCGGCGGCTCGGTCTACCGCCAGGGCTCCATTTACAACGAGGGCACCACGAGCGGCGTGCCGTTCCGCATCACCCAAAACGCCTACACCTTGGCCGACTTGGTGGTGGGCTGGCAGGCGACGCCGAAACTGGACGTGCAGCTCAACGTCAACAATATCTTTGACAAGAAGTACTACAACGCGCTGTCCGGCAATGTGAGCTTTCCGAGCAACGTCTATGGCGAGCCGCGCAGCGTGACGCTGTCGGCACGCTATCAGTTCTGATGCGCGGCGGCATGCGTGGCGCGATGGTGGTGCTGCACCGCTGGTGCGGCCTGTTCATCGCGGGTTTCCTGTTCGTCGCCGGCTTGACCGGCGCCGTGATCGCGTGGAATCACGAACTCGATGAGTGGGCCAATCCCAAGCTGTACGTGGCCGCCTCCGGCGCGGCAGCCAGTGCGCTTGCTCCTTTGGAGTTGGCGCGCCGGGTCGAGGCGGCTGATCCGCGCCTGCGGGTCAGCTATGTGCCGCTAACGCTGGAGCAGGGCCATACGGCGATGCTGGGTGTTGCCGCCCGCATCGATCCCGCCACCGGCGCGCCGCACGTCCTCGGCTTTAATCAACTGGCCGTGGACCCCGCCACCGGCCAGATCCAGGGGCAGCGGCAGTGGGGCCAAATATCGTTGTCGCGCGAGCACTTGCTACCCTTTCTCTACAAGCTGCACTACACCATGCACATTCCCAAAGGCTGGGGAATCGAATTCGGGGTGTGGCTGATGGGTGTGGTGTCGGCGGTCTGGATTGTCGACGGTTTCCTGGCGCTCTGTATCTCATTTCCCAATGTGCGCAGCTGGCGTAAGTCGCTGAGCTTCCGGCTGCGCCAGGGCGGCGCCAAACTCACTTTCGACGTACATCGCTCGGGTGGCGTGTGGGTTTGGGGTCTGTTGCTGATGCTGGCCGTGACCTCGGTGTCGCTGAACCTGGGAACGCAAATGATGCAGCCGCTGGTGTCGGTTTTCTCGACGCTCACGCCCTCGCCATTTCAGTCGCGCCAGGGCAGCCGCGAGCGGGAGCTGGCCGACCCGCTGCTACGTCGAGAGCAGGCTATCGCGGCAGCCGAGGCCGAGGGCCTCCGCCGAGGCTGGACTGCTCCCGCCGGGTCTCTTTTCTATGCGCAGCGCTTCGGTATTTATGGCGTGACGTTCTACACGCCGGAAGATGACCGTGATGAGAATGGCATGGGGAACGACGTTCTCTACCTGGACGGCGATACGGGTACGATCATCGGCGAAAGGGTGCCGGGTCAAGGAACCTGGGGCGACGTATTCATGCAGGCGCAGTTGCCGCTGCACTCCGGCCGGCTGCTGGGCACGCCGGGGCGCGTGTTGATATCGCTCATGGGAGTTTTTGTTGCGACGCTGAGCGTGACCGGCCTGCTGATCTGGCTGCGCAAACGTCGGGCACGAACCGGAAAATCCGTATGACTCAGTCGTTTGGCTGCCACTATTTGGTTGGAGCGCAACATGCGGAAATGGTAAAGGCGCCGTAGCGGGATTCAGAACGTCTGCACAGCCGAAAGCGGACACCGGCAGACGATTCGACCAGGGCCTGTGCGAGGCTCCTTTCTCCGAGGCACTCAGTCATCCCCTCCCCCCGCCTCACTCCTCGCCTCCGCCAGCGCCACCGTCAAATGCATCACCTTCTTCTTCAACTGATCCCGCTCATCCGTCAGCCGCGTCAGCAGGTCGCGCAACCGCGCCACCTCCGCCGGCAGATCCGCAATATTCTCGATGGGAATATCCGGCACCGCCTCGCGTGGCGGAGGCGCCTTGGCCTGGCGGACTTCACGAGCCGCCTGCTGTAGTTCCTTCCTGCCGCCAGCCACGGCCGCGGCCTGACGTTCAGGCGGCAACGTCGCCACCGCCGCCGCGGCGTTGATGGAGATGGCGCCATCCTTCACGGCCCGCACCAGCTCCGGCGCCGCAGCCTTCTGTATCTTCTCGATCTGGCCCAGCGTATTGCTGCTGATACGCGCAGCCCGGGCCAGGGCCTGGCGGCTCAGCGCCTGCGGCACGGGCGCGGCGGCGACCGGCGGCGGTTCGCCGGAGTCTTCGTCCCAAGGCGGATCATCTGGCGCCGGCGCCGAGGCGGTGCGGGCTTGCAGGATTTCCTTTTTGCGCAGCGCCAGCACCCCACGCTGGAAGTCGGACACGCTGCGCCGGCCCAGGTGGTTTTCGATCATCCAGAGGTGCACGTCCTCCATCGATTTGAAGGAGGTGTTCTGGCGGGTTTCGAAGGGAATGCCGTGCTTCATGCAGAGCGCGTGGCGGTTGTGGCCGTCGACCAGCAGGTCGCCCCACAGCACCAGGGCGTCGCGGCAGCCTTCGGCCAGCAGGCTGCGCTCCAGCGCGTCGCGCTCGTCGTCGGTCAAGGGGTCAATATAGGCACGCAGGCCTTCGTCTATCCTGATTTCCATGGTGTCCAAATACGGTTTTACGCCTACGCCAGCCCCTGCCCCCGCAGCACGTCCTGGACCGCCGCCAGCCTCGCCACCGGATCGGTCATGGCGAGCAAGGTGGCCTTGTCGTCGGGCGGCAGCGGCAGCAGTTCGCACCAGCGGTCGGCGACCCAGCCGCAGTCGTCCAGCCGGAACGGCGGGCCCAGGGGCATTCTTTCGGCGGGCACGCCATCTTGCTGCCACTGGGCGATCAGGCGTCCCAGGGCGTCGGCGCTGGGCTGCATGGCTTCGGGCACGGGCATGGGCGGATCGTCGGGGATGGGCTCGGCCTGGCCCATCCAAAGGCCGTATTTTGCCACCTCGCTGGAAAGCAGCCGGAAACGGCTGGTTCCGACGCAGCGCAGCTCCAGCAGCGCGGGCATGGGCGCGTCCCAGGCGTCGATGCGGGCCATGGTGCCGACGGGGGCCAGGGTTTCGACGCCTTCGGGCGTGCGGACCTCGCTGCCGGACAGCAGGCCCACCACGCCGAATTCGCTGCCGTCCGCGATACATCGTCGGATCATGTCCAGATAGCGCACTTCGAAGATGCGCAAGTGCAGCACTCCGGCGGGAAACAGCGCGTTGGACAACGGAAACAGCGGGATCAGCGACATGGCCGCCTCCTATTTCACGATGAAGGCCTCATCGACCGGCACCTGCATGGCGGTCACCAGCGCGTTGGTCTGCGCCGCCATGCCGATGACGGAGAGCAGTTCGGCATGCTGGCCGTCGGTCATGCCTTTGGCACGGGCGGCGGCGGTGTGGGAATGGATGCAATAGGTGCATCCGTTGGCCGTGGACACGGCGATGTAGATCAGCTCGCGCACCAGGGGCGAAAGCTCGCCTTCGGCCATCATGACCTGCTTGAGTTGCCCCCAGACCCGCTCCAGCTGGGGCGGGTCATTGGCCAGGGCGCGCCAGAAGTTGTTGACGAAATCCGACTTGCGCGTGGCGCGGATGTCCTCGAACACCGCCCAGGCCCGCGGATTCCGGCGGATTTCCTCGTCCGACAGCAATCGCACCGTTGTCATGGCACTACGCTCCATCCATGTGTGAGAGGACGCGGAAGCACCGGCACGGTCCGTCCGCACAGACCCTCATTGGACTGGAAAGCGGCCGCGGGTTCAAGCGCCGCCGGACGACCCGGGGCGGCCGCCGCCCAGGCCCAGTTTTTCCATGGCTTCGCTGGCGTCGACGATCATGGCGGCGACCTCGGCCACGCTGACTCGCAGGCGGGTGGCGCGCCCGCGCATGTGCTCGTAGGCTTCGCGTTCGTCCAGGCGCTGGTGGTCCATGAGGACGCGGATGGCCTTTTCGATGACGCGCCGGGACTTGATGGTGCTTTCCAGCTTGTCGATCTTGTTTTGCTGGCGCAGCTGGAACATCCGGGCGGAGCGCGCCAGCACCAGGGTGCTGAGGATGCCGGCGGAGCGGAACGGGCGCGTGAGCACGCCGTGGGCATTGGTTTTGAGGAGTTGCTTGAGGGTGGTGGGGGTTTCGTATTCGGAGAGCGCGATCAAGGTGGCCTCGACCTCGCTGGCGGTCCAGGCGGCGCTGTTGCGGCCGCATTGGGAAACCTGGAAGAACACCACGTCGGCGCCGGCCGGCGGGCATTCGGGGAACGGCCAATGCAGGTGGATGCGGCAGCCGATGCGCTTGAGCTGCTCGACCAGCAGGTCGCGGTCTTCGCCGGGCGGGTACACCACGGCGACCGCCACGCTGCGCAGGTCCTCGTAGAGGCGGCGTAGGCTATGGTCCATGCTCATTTCAACCAGAACTCGTCCAGGCCGAACGCCGTCAGGTAGGGGTCCGGTTTTACCGGCACGCCGCTTTCCCAAACGATGTCGAAGCTGCCGTCCGGCCTGCACACGCCAATGCGCGGCGTCAGCACGCAATGGTTGTTTTCAGCGAGGATGGACAGGCGGCCGTCCGGCGCGTCGAAGCCCACCTGGTGCACCGCCTGCACCAGCTTGCGAGTGTCCAGCGCGCCCACGCGCTGCAAGGCCCGCGCGAACAGGTGCACCTGGCTGTAGGAGGTTTCGGCGTACACGTTGGCGGGACGGTCGCCGAAGCGTTCGCGCCAGCGCGCCAGGAAGTGCGCGTTGCCGGGCGTGGCCACGGTGTTGAAATAGGTGGCGGCGGTGATGTGCCCGGCGCACAGCGCCGGCCCGACTTCGGCTACCTCGGCTTCGGTCATGGTGAGGCTGGCGATGGGGATGCTGGCCGCGGCCAGGCCGGCTTCGTGGTAGCGCTGGTAGAAGCGCTGGGCGTCCGAGCCGATCAGCGTGGAGAACACCACGTCGGGCCGGATGCGGGCGATGTCCTTCACCACTTCCAGGATGTCGCTCTCGTCGCAGTCCAGCGGCAGATAGGTTTCGTCGAGGATTTCGCCGCCGTGCTCCTCCACGGTTTCGCGCATGATGCGGTTGGTTTCGCGCGGGTAGATGTAGTCGGCGCCCACCAGGAAGATGCGCGAGCCGCAGTGCTGGATGAGGTAGGCGGCCAGCTGCATGCTGCCCTGGTTGGGCGCGGCGCCGGTGTAGATGACGTTGGGCGAGTATTCGAAGCCCTCGTAGACCGAGGCGTACCAGAGCAGAGAGTTGCTGCGTTCCACCACCGGCAGCATGGCCTTGCGGCAATGCGAGGTGCAGCCGCCGAAGATCACGTTGACCTCGTCGTCCAGCAGCAGGCGCGCGGCCAGGCGGCGGTATTCCTCGCAGTCGCTGCGGGGGTCGTAGGCGATGGGCTCCAGCGGGCGGCCCAGCACCCCGCCCAGCGCGTTGATTTCTTCCACGGCCAGCACCGTGCCGAAGAAATGCTGGGATTCGGTGGTGCCGCTGACGCCGCTGCGCGAATACAGCACGCCGATGCGCCACCCCGGGGCGGAAGCGCCGGCGTGGCTGGGCGGGGAGACGGATGAAGCCATGGATGGGGTCCTGGAGGGTGCGCTCATACCTTCAAGTGGTCAATGATATGGCCCGCCGCCCCCGGCGCGCCAGCATCTCCTTCATCAACGATGGCGCCCTGCTTGAGCACCAGGTATCTGTCGGCCACCCTCAGGGCGAAGGCCACGTTCTGCTCCACGATGAACATGCTGGTGCCGCGCCGCTCGCGCTCCCAGTTGAGGGCGCCGGCCAGCCGCTCGATCACCGAGGGCTGCAACCCTTCGGTGATCTCGTCCAGCATGAGCAAGGCGGGCCGCTGCATGAGGCCGCGCGCCACCAGCAGCATTTTTTGCTCGCCGCCCGAGAGGGTGCCCGCGTGCTGGCGCAGGCGGGACGCGAACACGGGGAACAGTTCGGCGATCTCTTCGAAGCGCTCGTCGAACAGGCTGTCGCGGGCCAGGCCCAGGCGCAGATTGTCGCGGATGCTGAGATCGGGGAACAGCGGCTGTTCCTGGGCCGCGTAGGCCACGCCGCAGCGCGCCACTTCGTGCGGCCGCAGGCGCGTGGCGTCCACCTCGCCCACCCGGACGCGGCCGCGCAGCTTGGGCAGATAACCCATCACGGTCTTGAGCAACGTGCTCTTACCCATGCCGTTCTTGCCCAGCAGCGCCGCGCAGGCGCCCCGCGGAAGCGACAGCGACACGTCGTTGAGCACCATGGAGGCCTTGTAGCCGCTGGACACGCCTTCCAGGCGCAAGGCCGGCGCGACGCTTTTCATTGTTCCGCTCCTTGCGCCGACGGCGCGCCGCCCGCGTAGATGGTCCGCACCAGTTCGGATTCCGCCACTTCGCGGAAGCTGCCGTCCATGACGATGCGCCCCTGGTGCAGCACGACGATGCGCGTCGCGACCTCGGCCACGAAATCCAGGTCGTGCTCCACCAGCAGGCAGCACAGGCCGTGGCGGCGGGCGAGCGACGAGAGCACGACGCCGATCTGGGTGCGCTCGGCCTTGCTCAGGCCGGCAGTGGGTTCGTCCAGCAGGATGACGCGCGGCTCCAGCGCCAGCACCATGGCCAGTTCCAGGGCCTGCTGCTGGCCATGGGACAGGTCGCGGGCGACGCTGTCGAGCCGCTGGTCCAGCCCGGTCATGCGCAATACCTCCAGCGCGTAGGACGGCAGCGCCAGGGACGGCGCGCGGCGCCGCCACGAGGGCCACTCCCGCAGGGTGGTGGCGATGCGCAGGCTTTCCGCCACCGTCATGGTGTCGAACACGTTGGCGTTCTGGAACTTGCGCCCCAGCCCGTAGCGCACGCAGCGCGCCGGGTCGTCGCGGCGCACGGCGTGGCCGCACAGCTCGACCCGCCCTTCCGAGCGCTCGGCGCCGTCGGCGATGCAGCGCATCAGCGTGGTCTTGCCCGCGCCGTTCGGCCCGATCAGGCCCACCAGTTCGCCGCCGCGGGCCCGCAGGTCTATGCCTTCCAGCACCTTCAGGCTGCCGAAGCGCTTGGCCACGCCTTCCAGCTCCAGCGCCATCTCCCCGGCGTCGGCCGTGCCGGACCGCCCTTCCCTGGCCGTCAGCGCGGGCACGGGCGCCGCGGCCTCGCGCCGCCGCCAGGGCGCCAGCAGCAGGGGCAGCAGGCCGCGCGGCAGCAGCAGGATCACCACGATGAAGGTGATGCCCAGCAGCAGCTGCCACACGAAGGGCATGTTGCCGCTGAGATACGAGCCGGCAACATTGATGAGGATGGCGCCGAGCACCGGACCCCAGATCGTGCCGCGCCCGCCCAGCGCCACCCAGATGATGAGCTCCGTGCCGAACACGAATCCCGTCAGTTCCGGGGCGACGACGCCGCTGAAGGCCCCGTAACCGAAGCCGGCCAGGCTGGCGACGACTCCGCAGATCGCCAGCAGCAGGATGCGCCAGCGCGCGGTGTTCAGGCCCAGGTAGCTGCAGCGCGCTTCGTTGTCGCGCAGCGCCACCAGGATGCGGCCGCCGTCGCTGCGCGCCGCGACCCATCCCAGCAGCGCCACGACGGACAGCCCGCCCGCCGCGATCACGTACCAGGCTTCCAGCGAAAGGTCGAAGGTCTCGTAGCCCGTGAGCCCCGAGGACGAGCCTGTCCAGGTGCCGCCCGACAGCACGAGCTGGGTGAGCACGATGGGCAGCACCAGCGAAATCACCGTGGCGAAGAACGGCGAAGCGCCGCGATAGAACGACAGCCAGCCGGTGACCAGGGCCAGCGCCGCCGCCACCGCGACCGCCGCCAGCGCGGCCAGCCCCGCCGTGGCCGGCGAGAAGCCGTAGTGCGTGAACGCCAGGCCCGCCGCGTAGGCGCCCACGCCGAAGAACGCCGACTGCCCGAAGGTGAGGTAGCCGGTGTAGCCCCACAATATGTCCACCGTGACGGCGGCCACCGCGAAGAACAGCGCCTTGATCAGCACGTTGAGCAGGTAGGTGTCGAACAGCCAGGGTCCGGCGGCCGTCAGGACCAAGCACAGGCCCGCCAGCCACAGCAGATCGCGGGAGCGGGAGGCCCGGCGCGCCGCCGCGGCGGCTTGCGGCGCGGGTTGGGTGAGCAGGGTATCAGTCATGGGCGAATCCTTGCGGACGCAGGCGCAGCGTCAGCGCCGCCAGCACGGCGATCGTGACGCCTCCCAGGATGGGGCTGACCAGCACGCTCACCAGCACCTGGCACGCGCCGTAGACCAGGCAGGTCAGCAGCAGCGCGGTGATGGAATGCCCCGACACCATGACGAGCATGAAGGCACTGATCAGCCAGGTCAGCCCCATGTTCGGATCCACGCTGGACAGCGGCGTGATCAGCGCGCCGGCCAGCGCGCCCAGGCCGGCGCCCAGGCCGAAGGTGGCGAAGCGGATGCGCTCGGCGTTGATGCCCAGGCCGCGCGCGAGGTTCTCGTTCATGATCACCGCCCGCGTCCTGACGCCGAAGCGCGTGCCGTTGAGCAGCAGCAGCGTGGCGCCGTACACCAGCAGCGCCGCGGGGATGAGCAGCAGCCGGTAGGCGGAGTAGTCGGTTCCCAGGAACGCCACCGCGCCCTTGACCGGCGCGTCGGCGAACTGCACTTCGCGGCCGAAGGCCATGGTGATCAGTTGCCCGATCACGATGCCCAGGCCCCAGGTGGCCAGGATGGCGTCCAGCGGCCGCTTGTACAGCGGCCGCACGATCAGCCGTTCCACGCCCACGCCCACCGCCGCGCCGACGGCCAGCGCCAGGGGCAGTGCGAGCCACGGGTTCAGGCCCAGTTGCGTCACGACCAGGCTGGCGTAGCTGCCCAGCGTGATGATGGCGCCGTGCGCGAAATTGACGATCTTCATGACGCCGAAAATGATCATCAGCCCGGCCGTCACGATGAACAGCATGGCCGCGGTGCTCAGGATGTCCAGCAGCAATCCCATCGAGGTCTCCTTTGCCGCCCGCCAGGCGGGCGGCGGGCAAGCGCTACTTCAGGTCGGGGCACTGGGCGCCCGGATCCACCTGGTCGAAGGTCTGCAGGATGCGGATGGACCCGTCCTGCTGCACCTGGCCCAGGCGCATGGTCAGCGCCGCGTGCCGCTGGCGGTCCATCCGGACCGGGCCGCGCGGGCCGTCCACCGACACCTCGCTCAAGGCCTGCACCACCTTCGCGGGATCGGTTGTTCCGCCGGCCTTCTCGACCGCGGCCTTGTACAGGAAGAACCCTTCGTACTGGGCGGCCGAGAATTCGTTGGCCGTCTTGGCCTGGCCCGCGAACTTCGCCTTCAGGCCGTCCAGGAACTTGCGGTTCTGCGGCGTATCGATGCTGGTCAGGTAGGACGACGACAGGTACATGCCCGCCGCGGTGTCGCCCATGGTCTTGGCCGTGCCTTCGTCGATGGCCAGGTTGCCGTAGGGCATGGTCAGGCCGGCGGCCTGGATCTGCTTGGCCAGGCTGACGTTGGGGCTGCCGCCCGCCGTCGAGCTGATCAGCGCGTCGGGCTGCGCCGAGCGCACCTTGGACACCACGGCGGTCCAGTCCGAGCCGTCGATGGGCAGGTATTCCTCGCCCACCACCTTGCCGCCCTGCTTCTCGATGTATTCCCGCGTGAACTTCAGCATGCCGCGGCCGAAGGCGTAGTCGCTGCCGATCAGGAAGAAGGTCTTGGCCTGGCGGGTTTTCATGAAGTGGTCCACCACCGGCGCGACCTGCTGCTCCGGAACCCAGCCGTTCACGTGCATCCAGCGGTTGCACGAGCGCCCTTCGTAGAAGGAGGTGTAGAGGTACGGCACCTTGCCGCGCGCGATGATGGGCAGCGCCGCGTTGCGCGCGGCGCTGGTCTCCATGGCGATGACGGCATCCACCTTCTTCTGGAACACCAGCGTGTCGTAGGCCTTCTGCGCGCCGACCGCGCCGGAGGCGTCGTCGGCGATCTCCAGCTCGATCCGGCGGCCCAGGATGCCGCCGGCGGCGTTGATCTCGTCGGCGGCCAGCTGCGAGGCCTGGACGACGCCGGGCGCCACCACGCTGTTGGCGCCCGAGAGGCCGACCGGCACGCCGATCCGCAAGGGCTCGGCGGCTTGCGCGCCGGCCGCGCCGGACAGCAGCGCCGCTAAGGACAAACGGGTAAGAAAACTGCGGGAGGGGACTTTCATGGTTTTCTCCTTGGGGGTCGGCTATCCGCCGTTATTCAACGCTGCGCCGGCGCATCCGCCGCGCCCAGCCGCTCGTCGTAGACATCGCAGCGCCGGTCGCGCAGCACGTGATTGAATGCATTCAACTGCCGCCCGCGGCGCGCGGCCTTCAGGTCGACCTCGGCGACCAGGACCTCTTCCCGGTCGGCGCTGGCCGGCCCGGCCGCGGTCCAGCCCTGCGAACCCACGATCAGGCTGCGCCCGACGAAGGGCTGCCCGCGCTCCACGCCGACCCGGTCGGCGCACACCACCGTCAGGCCGTTGCTGTGCGCGCCCGCGATCGTCAACGCGTGCGCCATGGCGGGGCCGTCGGCCGTCTGGCCCGGCATGGGCACCCAGTTCGTGGGCACCGCGACCAGGTCCGCGCCGCCCAGCGCGAGCAGACGGTAGACCTCGGGAAACCAACCGTCGTAGCAGATCGCCACGCCCAGCCGGCCCAGCTCGGTATGGAAGACCGGCAGCCCCAGGTCGCCCGCCTCGAAATACAGGTTCTCGTCGCCCCACAGGTGCAGCTTGCGGTAGGTGCCGATATAGCCTTGCGGGCCGGCGATCAGCGCCGAGTTGTAGAGGCGGTCCCCGCAGCGTTCCGCGATGCCCGCCACCAGATAGATGCCCAGGCGCTCGGCCAGCGCGATCCAGGCGCGCGAGGACGGCCCCTCCGGCACGGGCTCGGCCAGCGCGTACGCTTCCTCGCGGCTGGCGAACATGTAGCCGGTGTTGGCCAGCTCGGGCAGCACCACCAGGCGCGCGCCCTGCCCGGCGGCTTCTTCCGCCAGTTCGATGGAACGCGCCACGTTGGCGGCGACTTCGCCTATCGCCGGGGCCATCTGCACGCTGGCCACGCAAGTCGTGGGCACAGGCTGCGGATCCAAGGGTTGCATGCGATCTCCTTTTCGGAAAACAAACGAAAAAGCCCCCGACCACGCAGTGCGTGCAAGTCGGGGGCTGTTATAGCCAGACGGAATGTTCAGGCAGCAATCATTGCTGCGGGGTGCGGCAGGGGCGCGGAACGCGCCGCGCCGGGATCAATGCTGATCGAGCACAAATAATAGGGATGCGACGGCGCCCCGAACAATAAGAGGTTTCCCGGACGGCGCCCGGATGCGAGAATAGCGCTAGGCGCCGACAGGTCCTAGGCGCTGCGCCCGTCGTAGGGAATCCGGGTCAGCGCGTTCAGGTCCACCGTTTCCAGGCAGCGGGCGTTCACCGCCGCCGTCTCTTCGCCCGTGGGGCTGGCGCCGAAGCCGAACGGCGCGCAGCCGCAGTGGGCGCAGAAGTGATGCGCGATCACGTGCTTGTTGAATTTGTAGGTCGACAGGCTGTCCGTGGACGAGGTGATGCGCAGGTTCGCGCGCGGCACGAACCACAGCAGGTAGCCCTTGCGGCTGCAATGCGAGCAATTGCATTCCAGGACCTGGGACACATCGCCGTCGACTTCGAATGCGATTCGTCCGCAGTGGCAACTTCCTTTGTGCATGGCCGGGCTCCTTCGGTATCTTGGGTCGGGCTTCCATCATAGAGCGGCGGCGGCCGTCCTGGCGCCGCTTGCGCCAAACTTTTCCGGAGACATCATGCCCCAACTATCCGCCTATCTCAGCTTTGACGGCAACTGCGCCGAGGCCATGCGCTTCTACGAACGCGTGCTGGGCGGGCGGCTGGAGGCGCTGGTCCGCTATGCGGACGCCCCGCCCGACGCCGCCATGCCCGCCCTGTCCGCCGAGGAGTCCGGGCGCATCATGCACGCGCGCCTGGGGCTGGACGAGCAGACGCTGATGGGCAGCGACGCCACCGCCGGCCATCCCTACCCCGGCAAGCAGGGCGTGGCGCTGTCGCTCGCCTATCCCACCGTGTCGGACGCGCAGCGCGTCTTCGACATGCTGGCCGACGGCGGCAGCATTACCATGCCGCTGCAGAAAACCTTCTGGGCCGAAGCCTATGGCGCGCTGATCGACCGATACGGCACCCGCTGGATGGTCAGCGGCGGACGCCTGTCGCACTGATCCCGGCCCCTACACTCCAAGGAACCCTTATCCGATGACGCATGGAATCCACGGCAAGCAACGATGGTGGGCGCTGCTGGTGCTTTGCCTGGGCGTGCTGATGATCGTGCTCGACACCACGATCGTGAACGTCGCCCTTCCCTCGATCCGCCAGGATCTGCATTTCACCGAGACCTCGCTGGTGTGGGTCGTCAACGCCTATATGCTGACCTTCGGCGGCTTCCTGCTGCTGGGCGGGCGGCTGGGCGACCTGTTCGGCCATCGCCGCATGTTCCTGGCGGGACTGACGCTCTTCACGATCGCCTCGCTCGCCTGCGGGCTGGCCCAGAGCCAGGCCCTGCTGATCGGCGCGCGCGCGGCCCAGGGACTGGGCGGCGCGGTGGTGTCGGCGGTGTCGCTGTCGCTCATCATGAATCTCTTCACCGAGACCGGCGAGCGGGCGCGCGCCATGGGCGTGTACGGCTTCGTATGCGCGGGCGGCGGCAGCATCGGCGTGTTGCTGGGCGGCCTGCTGACCAGCGCGCTGTCGTGGCACTGGATCTTCCTGGTGAACCTGCCCATCGGCCTGCTCGTCTACGCGCTGTGCCTGCGCCTGATCCCGCCCGCCGCGCCCGCCGCCGGCGATACGCCGCTGGACGTGGCCGGCGCCCTCTCGGTCACGGCGTCCCTCATGCTGGCGGTGTATGCCGTGGTCAACGGCAACGAGGCGGGATGGACTTCCGTTCAATCGCTGGTCCTGCTGGGCACGGCCGCCGCGCTGATGGCGCTGTTCCTGGCCATCGAGGCGCGGGTGGCCGCCCCGCTGATGCCGCTGTCGCTGTTCCGGCTGCGCAACGTGGCCACCGCGAACGTGGTCGGCGTGCTGTGGGCCGCGGCCATGTTCGCGTGGTTCTTCGTGTCGGCGCTGTACATGCAGTTGGTGCTGGGCTACAGCCCCATGGAAGTCGGGCTGGCTTTCCTGCCCGCCAACCTCATCATGGCGGCGTTCTCGCTGGGGCTGTCGGCCAAGCTGGTGATGCGCTTCGGCATCCGCGCGCCGCTGGCGGTCGGCCTGGCGATGGCCGCGCTGGGGCTGGCGCTGTTCGCGCGGGCGCCGGTGGACGGCGCCTTCGCCGCGGACGTACTCCCCGGCATGCTGTTGCTGGGGCTGGGCGCGGGCGTGGCCTTCAACCCCATGCTGCTCGCGGCGATGAGCGACGTGGAGCCCAGCCAGTCGGGCCTGGCCTCGGGCGTGGTGAACACGGCCTTCATGATGGGCGGCTCGCTCGGACTGGCGGTGCTGGCCAGCCTGGCGGCGATGCGCAGCGCGGGGCTGACGGCGGCGGGCGCGAGCCCGGTCCAGGCGCTCAATGGCGGTTATCAAGTGACGTTCCTGGCCGGGGCGGCGATCGCCGCCTTGGCGGCCTTGCTGAGCGCGGTGTTCCTGCGCACCCGGAATCGCGAGGTGCCGGTCGGGCGAGACGCCGCAGGCGAAGCCTGACACCGCGGACTAGGGCCTGTGCGAGGCTCTTTTTAGTGTTAACAGGCCCGAGCCGGGAGCGGGCTTGTCCCCCGCCCCGTTGCGAAAACAACAGTGGGCATGGGCGGTGGGGGCCATGATCATCTACAATTAGAAATCATTCCCATTAGCGTTTGTGCAGAAGACCCCCGTGCCCCCTGTCAACTATGCGTCCTCCGACGAATTTGTCAGCCTGTACCGAGAGCATCACGGCTGGCTCGTGCAGATGTTGCGCCGCCGGCTCAACGGCAACGCCGATAATGCCGCCGATCTGGCGCACGACACCTTCGAGCGCGTCATGCGCAGCGAGTCGCTCGCGGCCTTTGCCGAGCCGCGCGGCTTCCTGACCACGGTCGCCAAGCGCCTGTTGATCGATCAGTCACGCCGCCGGGCCATCGAGCAGGCGTACCTGGAAACGCTGGCCGCGCGCAGCGAGGACGTCGAGCCCGGGCCCGAGACGCATGCGCTGGTGGTGGAGGCGCTGGACGCGATCTGCCGCATGATGGAACAGCTGCCGCCGCGCGTGCGCCGGGTGTTCGTGCTGGCGCAGGTGGAAGGGCTGCCCTACCAGGAGGTGGCGCAGGCGCTGGGCATTTCGGTGCAGGCCGTGCAACGCGACATGGTCAAGGCCTGGCAGCAGTGCTACGCGGTGCTGTACGCATGAGCGCGGCACGCACCGAACGGCTGCATCCCGACATCATCGAGCAGGCGGCGGAGTGGATGATGCGCACCGGGGATGCGCCCGACGCGGCCACCGAGGCCGCCTGTACCCGCTGGCGCCTGGCCGACGCGCGCCACGAACTCGCCTGGCAACGCCTGCAGGGCATCAGCCGGGATCTGCATTGCGCCGCGGGCGGGCCGGTATCCGGCGCGACGGCGGGCCAGACCATCCTGCGGTATTGCGAGCAGCGCTCGCGCCGCAGCGCGCTCAAATGGGCGGCGGGCGGCATCGGCCTGGGCACGCTAGGCTGGCTGGGCGCCCACCAGGGATTGTTCGACGGGGCCGCCACTTACCGCACGGCAACCGGCGAGCAGCAGACCGTGACGCTACCCGACGGCACCGTGCTGACGATGAATACCGATACGGTGGTGGCGCTGCACTACGACGCCGGGCAGCGCCGCATCGACCTGCGCAACGGGGAGATCCTGATCGCCACGGCGGCCGATGCGGCCGGACGCCCGTTCAGCGTGAAGACGCCGAACGGCCTCTTGACGCCGCTGGGCACCCGCTTCGTGGTGCGACGGCTGGAGGACGGCAACGGCGCCACGCGCCTCACCGTGTTCGAAGGCGCCGTGCGCGCCGAGCCCGCCGCCCGCGCGCAGGCGGCGCGGGTGGTGCATGCCGGCGAGCAGGCCGAATTCGACGACCGCTCGCTCTCGCCCGCAACCCTCGTGGACGGCAAGGGTCCCGCCTGGACGGAGGGCATGCTGGTGGCCAACCGCATGCGGCTGGATCGCTTCCTCGCCGAGCTGGGCCGGTACCGCGCCGGCATCCTGCGCTGCGATCCGGCGGTGGCCGCTCGCGAGGTGACCGGCGCCTTCCGCATCGACGACACCGACAAAACGCTGGACGTGCTTGCCAACGTCCTGGACCTGACGCTGCGGTATCGCACGCGCTACTGGGTCAGCGTCGGCGCGGCCTGAGGGCGCCGACGCGCCTATGCGGGCCGCGCCGCCCCGGCGGCTAGCGGCCCAATTTGTAACGGCCGCGAAGATTATCGATTCTGGTTCGTTAGACATAGAGACAGACCCCGAGGCGCCCGAGGCCTGCTCATCCAATCGACGAACCAGGAAACCCAGTCATGGCACCACGCCAGTCCTTCCCTACTCTTGCCGCATTCCCGACGCGACGGGCGCGGCCGACGCGCCTGCGCCTCGCCGTTCACCTCGCCCTGGCCGCCTTGCCGGCGCTGGCCGCGCCCGCGGCGTCATGGGCCCAGCCCGCCGCCGCGGGCGGCATCGCGTTCGCCATCGCGCCCACCACGCTCGACGAGGCACTCGGCCAGTTCGGCGTCTCGGCCAGGGTGACGGTGGCGGCGTCGCCGGCCTTGACGCGCGGCGTGATGACGCAGGGGCTGTCGGGCCGCTATACGGCCGAGCAAGGGCTGGCCTTGCTGCTGGCGGGCACGGGCCTGCAGGCGGTGGCCAACGCCAATGGCGAGGGCTACCACCTGCGCCGCGCCCCGCAGGAAGCGCCGAGCGTGTCGACGCTGGCGCCGGTGACGGTCACGGGCGCGCCCGAAAGCGCCGTCACCGAAGGCAGCGGCAGCTATACCAGCGGGTTCGTGACCATCGGCAAGGGCCAGCAGAGCCTGAAGGAAATCCCGCAGTCGGTCACGGTGGTGACGCGCCAGCGCATGGACGACCAGAATGCCAACACGCTGGACGACGTGCTGGCCAACAGCACCGGCATGACGCTCTACAAGAGCCCCATGGGCGGCAACTACGTGTTCTCGCGGGGCTTCCGGGTCGACAGCTATCAGTTCGACGGCGTCAACCGCGCGTTCTACTATCCGCAGGCCAACAGCTTCACCAGCAGCACCGTGATCCTGGACCGCGTGGAGATCATCCGCGGCGCGACCGGGCTGCTGCAAGGCGCAGGCTCGCCCAGCGCGGCGGTCAACCTGGTGCGCAAGCGCCCGCTCGCCGAAAACCAGGTGCAACTGATGGCCAGCGGCGGCTCGTGGAACAACTATCGAGCCGACATCGACGCCAGCGGGCTGTTGAACGAATCCGGATCCTTGCGGGGCCGCGCCGTGGCCAGCTACAACGACCGCGACTATTTCTACGACGTCGCCAAGAGCCGCAACGGCGTGCTGTACGGCGTGCTCAGCTACGATTTCAGCCCCGCCACCACCCTGACCGGCGGCGTGAGCTACGAGGAATTGCGCTCGACGCCGTTCTTCCACGGCCTGCCCCACTACGTCAACGGCGACGACATCGGGCTGAAGCGCTCGACCTCGCTGGCGCAGGACTGGAACCGGTGGAACGGCAAGCAGACGACGGTGTTCGCCGAACTGGCGCATCGCTTCAACCAGGATTGGTCGACGAAGCTCACCGCCACATCGACGCAGGAGTCCAACGATTCGAAGTACGCCTTCACCGAAGGCGCGGTCAATCCGGCCACGGGGCTCGGGCCGACGATGTATGCCGGCATCTTCGATTTCTCGACGCACAACAAGGCGCTCAACCTGGACGTGGATGGCGCCTTCGAGGCGCTGGGCCGCAAGCACTCGGTCACGGTCGGCGCCAGCTTCAATGAGCTGACCAGCAAGAACGATTTCGCGACGGCGCGCCTGAACCGCGCCATGAACGTCTGGAACCCTGATCACCATGTGCCCGAACCTACGGACCAATGGCTGCGCGAGAATGCCTACCGAGGCGATGCGACCATCATCAAGATGAAGCAGACCGGCGTCTATGGCGTCGGCCGCTTCCGATTGGCCGACCCGCTGACCCTCGTCGCAGGCGCCCGCGTCAGCTGGTATGAGAGCACCGGCAATTACCGGGACGGCGGCGACCAGTACACCGATCCCTACAAGGAAAACGGCGTCGTCACGCCTTACGGCGGCCTGATCTACGCGTTCAACCCCCAATGGTCCGCCTACGTCAGCTTCGCGGAAATCTTCGACCCGCAGAACGCCCTGGACGCGTCGGGCAAGCTGCTGGACCCCATATTGGGCAAGAATTACGAAGCGGGCATCAAGGGCGAACTGCTCGACGGCCGGGTCAATGCCTCCCTGGCCCTGTTCCGCGTCGACCAGAAGAACTGGGCGCAGCAGGACCTGGTCGGCGCGTGCACCGTGGGCGACATCTGCTATGTGTCCAGCGGCAAGGTCCGCAGCCAGGGCGTGGATGCCGAGATCAGCGGCGAGGTGGCTCCAGGCTGGCAACTGTTTGCCGGCTATACGTTCAACACCTTGAAGTTCCTGGACGATACCGACGTATTGAGCACCAACTTCGGCCGCACCGTCACGCCCAAGCACATTCTGCGCTTGTGGTCGGATTACCGGCTGCCGGGAGAGTGGTCCGCGTGGACGCTGGGCGGCGGGGTGAACTACCAGACCGGCAGCTATACGGAAACGCGGTCGGTGCGGGTGTCTCAAGCGCCGTATGCCGTCTGGAATGCGCGCATCGGCTACGACATCAACAAGCACTGGTCGGCGGCGTTGAACGTGAACAACGTGTTCGACAAGACCTATTACCAGACCATCGGCGCGCCGGGATGGGGCAGCTTCTACGGCGATCCCCGCAACGCGACGCTGACCCTGCGCGGCAGGTTCTGAGGCCGGAACGAAGCGGGATCGCGGCGGCGCGCGGCATGGCGCCGCCGCGATCCCCGCCGCGCCCGGCCCCGCTCAGGCGACGGGCCGCCGCAGCCAGTCTTCGGCCAGCCTCACGAACGCGCTGGACCCGATGGGCAGCAGCTCGTCGTTGAAGTCGTAGCTGGTGTTGTGGACCAGGCAAGGGCCCGCGCCGTGGCCCGATTCGCGGTGGTCGCCGTCGCCGTTGCCGATGAAGCAGTAGCTGCCCGGCACCGCTTCCAGCATGAAGGAGAAATCCTCGGCCGCCATGATGGGCGTCTGCGCCAGCACCTGCTCCCGGCCCGCGATCTCGGCCAGCACGTCGCGCATGAACGCCGTCTCGGCCTCGTGGTTGATCGTCGACGGATAGTGCCGCGTGAAGACGAAATCGCATTGCGCGCCGAACATGCCGGCCACATGCTGCGCGACCTCTCCCATGCGGCGCTCGATCAGGTCCAGGGTTTCGCGGGTGTAGGCGCGCACCGTGCCGCGCAGTTCGCAGGTGTCGGGAATGACGTTGACGACCCCGCCCGCCTGCACCGTAGTCACCGAGATCACCGCCGTCTCCAGCGGCTTCTTGTTGCGGCTGATGATGGTCTGGAAGGCCTCGATCATCTGGGCTGCCGCGGGAATGGGATCGATGGCCAGGTGCGGCATGGCCGCGTGGCCGCCCTTGCCGCGGATGGTGACGTGGAATTCGCTGTTGGACGCCAGCACCGGCCCCGGCGACGAGGCGAAGCAGCCGACCGGGATGCCCGGCATGTTGTGCATGCCGAACACCGCCTCCATCGGGAATTTCTCGAACAGGCCGTCGCGCATCATTTCGCGCGCGCCGCCGCCGCGCTCTTCGGCGGGCTGGAAGATCAGGTACACGGTGCCGTCGAAATTCCGATGGCGGGCCAGGTGCTGCGCCGCGCCCAGCAGCATGGCGGTATGGCCGTCGTGGCCGCAGGCGTGCATCACGCCGGGATGCCTGCTGGCGTGGTTGAACTGGTTGACCTCCTGCATGGGCAGCGCGTCCATGTCGGCGCGCAGCCCCACCGTGCGCGGCGAATCGCCGTTCTTGATCACGCCCACCAGGCCGGTCTTGCCGAATCCGCGATGCACGGGAATGCCCCAGCTTTCCAGCAGCTTGGCCACCAGGTCGGAGGTGCGGTTCTCTTCGAACGCCAGTTCCGGATGCGCATGGATGTCCCTGCGGATTTCGCGGATGGACGGGGAGTTTTCAACAATCTCTTCGATCAGGTTCATGAGCGGCTGCGGGCCCCGCAAGCGGAGCCCGAAATAGTGGGGCCTGTCCACGCCGAAACGAGGTGTGCACAGGCGCCCGGGTTGGTAAGAGGGAATTCAATCGGGCTTGATGCCCAGCTTGCGCAACACGGGGCCGGACGCATCCCGCTCCGCCGCGACGCGCTGGGCGAAGGCCTGCGCCGCCAGATGGTACGGCAAGGAGCCGTGGCTGGCGTACATCTGCTTGAGCGCGCCGTCCTGTTGCGCGCGGCCTATCTCTTCATTGAGCCGTTGCACGATGGCCTCCGGCGTGCCGGCGCGCGCCGCCACCCCCAGCCACACCGCGCCTTCAAAACCGCGGAAATGGCTGGCCGCCAGCGTGGGCGCCTTGCCGAAGGCCGCGTCGGGCACGGTTTCGCTCATGGCCAGCACGCGCAGGCGTCCTTCCTTGACCATGGGCTCCACCAGCGCAGTGCCCGCAAAGTAGATTTCCGTATCGCCCGCAAGCACGGAATTCAGCGCGCCGGTGCCGGTCTTGAACGGCACGTGCATGATGTCGACCCCGGCCTGCTCGCGCAGCATTTCGAACAGCACGTGGGGCGGGCTGCCGTTGCCCGAGGACGCATAGTTCAACCGGCCGGGCTTCTGGCGCGCCAGCGCCAGCAACTGCTCCAGCGACTGCGCGGGCAGCTTGTCGTTGACCGTCAGCGCCATGGGAATGACCGCCAGCGGGCTGACGGGCTGCAGGTCGCGCGCCGGATCGTAGGTCAGCGCCGGAAAAATATAGGGGTTCCACACCAGATGCGCATTCGTGACCAGCGCCAGGGTATGACCGTCGGCCGGCGCGGACTTGAGCTGCTGCATTGCCAGCATGCCGCCGGCGCCAGGCTTGTTCTCGACCACCACCGGCTGGCCCAAGGCGTGATGCAGGCGTTCGGCCAGCGGCCGGGCGAAGAGGTCCGGCAGGCTGCCGGGCCCGCCATTGACCAGGATGGTCACGGGCCGCGCGGGCCAGTCCTGGGCGCTGGCCGACGGGCTGGCGGCCAGCGCCGTGAACGCGGCCACGCAGGCCGCCATATGACGCAACAGCGGGCGCGCCGCCGGACGCAGCCTCGACCACGACATCGACCGCGGCACGATGCGGCGGACGGGCGTTTCGGACGGATTGCGGGTGCGCAGCCGGGCCAGCCGGACGTCGTGTAGCCGTATCACTGCTTGTCTCCTGGTTGCGCCTGCCGCCGGCTGCATGCCGGTCGTCATCTCGACGCCTTTTTTTCTACGATAAGCAGCATAAATCTCGGCGTCAATAATTTTTATCGAGATTTTTCAAGCGCAGTGATAAAGTACTCCCTATGTCAGACGGCGCCACCCTCCCCCCGCTCGCCCATTCCGCCTCCGCCAACACCCTGGTGGGCGCGGCCTACGTCAGCCTGCGCCGCGACATCATCCAGGGCAGGCTTCCGCCCGGCTCGCGCCTGCGGGTCGAACACCTGAAGGACGACTACGGCGTGGGCGCCGGCACGCTGCGCGAAGCGCTCGCCCTGCTCGTGTCCGATGCGCTCGTCGTCGCCCACGGCCAGCGCGGCTTCCACGTCACGCCCATCTCGCTGGAAGATTTCCGCGACATCACCGAAAACCGCGTGCTGCTCGAAACCGAGGCCTTGCGCCAGTCCATCGCCGTCGGCGACGACGACTGGGAAAGCGCCGTGCTCGCCGCCTTCCATCGCCTCGGCAAGGCCGAGCAGCGCCTGGCCGCCGACCCCGACGCCCGCTTCGAAGAATGGGAGCAGCGCAACCGCGAGTTCCACCGCGAACTGATCCGCGCCTGTCCGTCGCGGTGGATGCACCATTTCCTGGGTATCCTGTACCAACAGGCCGAGCGCTACCGCCGCCTGACCGTCACCCGCCGGCCCATTGCCCGCGACCTGCACGACGAGCACCAGGGCATTCTCGACGCCACGCTCGCCCGCGACGCCGACCGCGCCTGCGCGCTGCTCGCCAGCCACATCCGCCTCACCTACGACGCCGTCGCCAAGTTGCCCGCGGAACTCTTCACCCCATCGGCCTGAGGGCTCCCCGGGATCAGCCCGCGCCGGCCCGGTGCTGCGCCAGCACCTCGCGCATGGATTGCGCGGCGCGTTCCAGGATGGGCACGGCGCGCAGCAGATCATCCAGCATCACCCGCGCCGTGGGCGCATGGCAGGCCACCGCCGCCACGACGCGATCGTCCGCGTCGCGCACCGGCACCGCCACCGCGCTCATGCCGCGCACGAACTCTTCGTTGTCGATGCCGATGCCGCGCGCGGCCAGGCGCTCCAGCTCTTCTTCCAGGCGGACAGGATCGGTCAGCGTGCGCGGCGTGTTGCGCGTCAGCGGCAGGCGCGCCAGCACCCGCCCGCGTTCCAGGCGGTTCATGGAAGCCAGGAACAGCTTGCCGCTGGCGGTGCAGTGCATGGGCACGTGGCTGCCCACCGCGAAGAACAGCCGCAGCGGTTCCTCGGTTTCGACGCGTTCCATGTAGACCACGCGGTCGCCGTCGGGCGCGGTGAGATTGCAGGTTTCGCCTAGCGTGCCGACCAGTTGCGCGAGCACGGCGCGGCAGGCTCGCGTGAAGGCGGACGCTCGCAAGGTGGAAAGCGCCAGCATGGACGCCTGGGGCCCCGGCACGTAGCCGTTTTCGGTGGGCGTGGCGGCCACGAAGCCGGCGCGCTGCATGGCGGCCAGCAGGCGCATCAGGGTCGTCTTGGGCATATCGAGCCGTTGCGCGAGCTGCGCCAGGGTGGGCGGATGCTGGGCCCGCGCCAGGTGCTCCAGCACCAGCAGCGCGCGCAGCGAACGCGAGGCCTCGCGCGTGCCTCCCGCGGCGGCGCTTTCCGTCGCCGGCGCCGATGCTGCACTGCGATTTTGAAACCGAATCTGCATATTCTGTTCCACTTTTCCGCCCCCGCGCGCGTTGTGCTTTGTTCCTCGCGCCCGCTTCCTAGAATCGCCACAAATGCATGAAGGTCCGCGCTGCGTCGGACCCGAGTCATCGATCCAGTATATAAGTGCGCCCCACAACGACAAGCAGGGTAAACGCGCCGTCCGGCTCCGGCCTGGGCGCGCCGCGCCCCGCTTCAGGGAGAGCTTGCGGACATGTCCGATACCGTGGATTACATCGTGGTGGGCGCCGGCTCGGCCGGTTGCGTGATGGCCAACCGGCTGAGCGCCAGCGGCGCGCATTCCGTCTGTCTGCTGGAAGCCGGCCCCCGGGACAGCTACCCGTGGATACACATCCCCATCGGCTACGGCAAGACCATGTTCCACAAGGTCGTGAACTGGGGCTACTACACCGACCCCGATCCCAATATGCTAGACCGGCGCATCTACTGGCCGCGCGGCCGCACGCTGGGCGGATCCAGCTCGATCAATGGCCTGATCTACATCCGCGGCCAGCGGCGCGACTACGACGCCTGGGCCGCCGCCGGCAACCCGGGCTGGAGCTGGGACGATTGCCTGCCCTACTTCCGCAAGCTGGAAAACAATGACCTGGGCCCGGGCCCGACCCGCGGCACCGAGGGCCCGCTCAACGCCACCTCGATCAAGACGCCGCATCCGCTGGTGGAGGGGCTGATCGCGGCCGCGCAAAGCCTGGGGATCCCCCGCGTGGACGACTTCAACACCGGCGACCAGGAAGGCGTGGGCTACTACCAGCTCACCACGCGCAACGGCCGCCGCTGCTCCACCGCCGTCGCCTATCTTCGGCCCGCCCAGGGGCGCGCCAACCTGCGGGTGGAAACCGACGCGCACGCCATGGGCATCCTGTTCGAAGGCACCCGCGCCTGCGGCGTGCGCTACCGGCAGCACGGCCAGGTGCGAACCGTGCGCGCCCGCCGCGAGGTCATCCTGTGCGCCGGCGCGCTGCAATCGCCCCAGCTGCTGCAGCTCTCGGGCGTGGGGCCCGCCGGGCTGCTGCGCCAGCTCGGCATCGGAATCGTGCGCGACCTGCCGGGCGTGGGCGAGAACCTGCAGGATCACCTGCAGATCCGCCTGATCTACGAAACGGCCCGCCCCATCACCACCAACGACCAGCTGCGCACGCTGCGCGGCCGCGCCCGCATGGGCCTGGAGTGGCTGCTGTTCCGCAGCGGCCCGCTGGCCGTGGGCATCAACCAGGGCGGGCTGTTCTGCCGCGTCGATCCCGCCAGCCGCACGCCCGACACCCAATTCCATTTCGCCACGCTGTCCGCCGACATGGCCGGCGGCAAGGTGCATCCCTTTTCGGGCTGCACCTATTCCGTGTGCCAGCTGCGGCCTTCGTCGCGCGGGCGCGTGCGGCTGCGCAGCGCGGACCCGTTCGAGGCGCCCTCCATGCAGCCCAACTATCTCTCAACCGAACTGGACCGCCGCATGGCGGTGGCCGCCGTCAAGTATGCGCGCCGGATCGCCGCGACCCCGCCGCTGGACGCGATGATGAAGCGCGAGTTCCGGCCCGGGCCCGACGTGCGCGCGGACGACGAGATCCTGCACTTCTGCCGCGAGTACGGCGCCACCATCTTCCACCCGTCCGGCACCGCCAGGATGGGCCCGCGCAGCGATCCCATGGCGGTCGTGGACGAGCGCCTTCGCGTGCACGGCGTGGCCGGGCTGCGCGTGGTCGATTGCTCGATCATGCCCACGCTGGTTTCCGGGAACACCAACGTGCCCGTGGTGATGCTGGCCGAGCGCGCGGCCGATTTCATATTGCAGGACCTCAGGCAGGCGCATCCGCAGACGCTGCAGGTCGCCGCCTGAACCCCCAACGGCCAGGACAGCGCAGAGTGTCCGGCCGCCACCCCCAAAGGAGACTAGACATGGCCAAGCAGAACGAAGCCGCGGTGCGCAGAGTCGTCGCCGCGTCGCTGATCGGCGCCACCATCGAGTGGTACGACTTTTTCTTGTATGGCGTGGTCGCAGGCATCGTATTCAACAAACTCTACTTCCCCGCCGGCGACCCCGTGGTCTCCACCATGCTGGCCTACACCACCTTCGCCGTGGGCTTCGTCACGCGGCCGCTGGGCGGCTTGATCTTCGGCCACTTCGGCGACCGCATCGGCAGAAAGAGCATGCTGGTGATGACGCTGATGATCATGGGCGTGGCCACCTTCCTGATCGGCCTGGTGCCCACCTACGAGAGCATCGGCATCTGGGCGCCCATCCTCCTGCTGCTGTTGCGCGTGTTCCAGGGCATCGGGCTGGGCGGCGAATGGGGCGGCGCGGTGCTGATGGCCTACGAGTACGCCCCGCCCGGCAAGAAGGGCTTCTACGCCTCGCTGCCGCAGATCGGGCTGGCGATCGGGTTGTGCCTGGCCTCGGGCACGGTGGCGCTGCTGTCCACCCTGCTGACCGACGCGCAGTTCATGGCCTGGGGCTGGCGCATTGCCTTCCTGGCGTCCGCCGCGATGGTGCTGGTGGGCATGTACATCCGGCTGAACATCAAGGAAACGCCGGAGTTCGCCGCGGTGAAGCAGAACAACGCCGAAAGCCGCATCCCCTTCGCCGACATGTTCAAGCGCTACCCGGGCAACGTCTTCAAGGGCATGGGCGCGCGCTACATCGACGGGGTGTTCTTCAACGTGTTCGGCGTGTTCTCGATCTCGTACCTCACGCAGACCGTGCAGATCACGCGTACCGAGGCGCTCATCGGCGTGATGGCCGCGGCCCTGGTGATGTGCTTCTTCATCCCCTTCTTCGGGCGATTGTCGGATCGCATCGGCCGCACGCGGGTGTATTTCTGGGGCTCGCTCATCACCGCCGCGGCATCGTTCCCCGGCTTCTGGCTGATGCTCAACAGCCAGGGCAGCGTGATGCTGATCTGGCTGGCCATCATCGTGCCCTTCGGCATTCTCTACGCCGCCGTCTACGGGCCGGAGGCGGCCCTGTTCTGCGAGCTGTTCGACGCCAAGGTGCGCTACACCGGCATCTCGTTCGTATATCAGTTCTCGGGGATCTTCGCCTCGGGCATCACGCCCATCATCGCGACCGCGCTGCTCAAGACCGGCGGAGGCCAGCCGTGGCTGATCTGCCTGTACGTGCTGTTCGCAGGCGTGGTGTCGGCGATCTGCGCGTGGCTGATCGGACGCGGCAGGCAGCCCGTGGAGGACAACGCTTCCGCGCCCCTGCCCCCCGCGAGCCTGCGCAAGGCCTGACGCCGGGTCCGCGCCGCCGGGAAAGGCGGCGCGGCGCCCCTCAGGCCGCCGCTACCGGGCGGCCGTAGAAGGGATAGTTGGGGTCGTTGTAGCCGTGCGAGGAGGCATGGCCGGGCGTGACCCAGCCGTTCACCAGGGCTTCGTCCTCGGCCGTGATGGAAACGTCGAGCGCGCCGTAGTAGTCGTCCATCTGCGCCAGCGTGCGCGGGCCGGCGATGACGGCCGTGACGACCGGGTTGGCCAGCACCCAGGCGGTGGCGAAATGCCCCGGCTTCACGCCGCGCGCGGCGCTGTGCTCCACCAGCCGCTGCGCGATCTGCAGCGACTCTTCGCGGAATTCGGTGGCGAGGATGCGGGTATCGCCGCGCCCCGCGCGGGTGTCGGCCGCCGGCGCCTGGCCCGGCTGGTACTTGCCGGTCAGCACGCCCCGCGCGATCGGGCTGTAGGGCACCACGCCCAGGCCGTAGTGACGGCAGGCCGGCAGGATTTCCACCTCGGGGCCGCGGTTGAGCATGTTGTAGTAAGGCTGGCACACCACCGGCTGCGGCACGCCCATTTTTTCGCACAGGCGCATCACTTCGGCGATGCGCCAGCCGCGAAAGTTCGACAGGCCGAAGCTGCGCAGCTTGCCGGCGCGGATCAGGTCGCCCAGCGCCCACAGCGCCTCTTCCAGGTTCTCTTCGTGGTAGTCGCGGTGCAGGTAGAGGATGTCCATGAAGTCGGTGTCCAGCCGGGCAAGGCTGGACTCGACGCCGCGGATCAGCCATTGGCGCGAGTAGTGCGACTGGTTCGGGCCCTTGCCGACCGCGTTGCCGATCTTGCTGGCCAGCACCCAGTCGTGGCGCTGCCCTTTCAGAAGCCGGCCCACCACTTCTTCCGAACGGCCGCCGTTGTAGACGTCGGCGGTGTCGATGAAATTCAGGCCATGGTCGCGCGCCGACGCGACGATGCGGGCGGCCTCTTCGTCGGGCGTCTGCTCCCCGAACATCATGGTGCCCAGGCAGAGCGGGGAGACACGGAGATTGCTGCGGCCGAGGCGGCGGTAGTTCATGGGTGGTCCTTTATGGCGGGTTGCTTTGGGGGTGCGATGGGCGGCGCGCCTTCAGCGGCGGGCCTTCGCATGATCTTAGCGCGCTCCACCGACGCCGGGCCGGCCGTAGGATGGGTGAAGCGCGAGAGTTCTTAAGGAAGAACCCAAGTATCCAGCGCGCGAAACCCATGCGGCCGTGTGCAGACTGTTTTCCGGCCGACACAGGGGCACTGTCTGCACACGGCCGCATGGGTTTCGCGCGTTGAGCACCTGGGTTCTTGCCTAGGAACTGCCGCGCTCCACCCATCCTACGGCGCATCCACTGCCGCCAGGATCTTGCCGAACAGCGCATCGGCATGCGCCGAGTCCAGCCAGCGGACGACCACGACCATTTTGCGCTCCGGCTCCACCCAGGTGAACGAGCTGCCCGCGCCCACGCCGAAGAAGCTGGACGCCGGCACGCTGGGGAACACGCGGCCTTCGTGGTTCAGCCAGATGAGATAGCCATAGTACGGCGCGATCTCGCAAGGCGTGCGCATGGCCTGGATCCACTCGGCGGACAGCACCTGGCGGCCGTTGGCCTGGCCGCCGTTCAGCAGCATCTGGCCGATGAGCGCCTGGTCGCGGGCGCTGATGGACATGCCGCCGCCCCAGTGCGAGCCGCCCGGCACCGACGGCATGCGCTGGCCGTCGATCTCGACCCAGGCGTTGTCGTAGCCCACCCATTGCCAGTTCTCGCTGGCGCCGATGGGCCGGGTGACGGCCTCGCGGAAGACCTCGGGCAGCGGCTTGCGGAACAGGTGCAGCAACGCGTAGGACAGCTGGTTGATGCGCACGTCGTTGTATTCCCAGTACGTGCCGGGGCGCTGCAGCGGCCGCGCATCGCCCTTCTTGCCGTCGGGCGGCACTCCGAAGGTGACGGCGCGGTAGCGGTCGGCCTGGTCGGACACGCCGAAGCGCTCGCCTTCCCATTCGCTCGTCTGCTGCAAGAGGTGGCGCCAGGTGATGTCGGCGTTCTGGCCGCTGTCGAAGCCGATGCCGGGCACGCGCTTGCCGACCGGCTCGTCCACGTCGGGCAGCAGGCCGCGGTCATGCGCCACGCCGGCCAGGATCGCCAGGTAGAGCTTGGCGACGCTGAAGGTCAGGTCGGCGCGCTCCGGCTCGCCCCAGGACGCGACGGTCTTGCCGTCCACGACCACCACGCCCGATACCGGACCGCGGTCGTGGATGGGGCCCAGCAGGCGGTTCCAGGGCGGCGGATCGTTCAGGTGCACGCCAAAATTGCCCTTGACGCTGCGGTCCCAGGCGGATTCATGGTCATTAGCGAACTGGATCGCCTGCTGCATGAGCGTATTCATTCGTTGTCCTCGTCGTCATTACACAGATCTTTCAATCGGGCGCACGGCTTTCTATCGAGCGCACGGTTTTCAATCCGGGGCGCCGCCGGATCCGGCTCCGCCGGTCCGCCAGCGCCGCCCCCCTGGGGGGGCCCGCGCAAGCGGGTTGGGGGGGGTCTACCCCTCCAGGAAATCCATAGCCGCCCGCACGCCGCCCGGCCGGTGCGGCACGCCGGCAGCGGCAAGGCCCATCTCCACGCCCGCCAGGGTTCCGCACAGCGTCAGGTCGTTGAAATGCCCAAGGTGGCCGATGCGGAATACCCGGTCGGCCAGCTTGCCCAGGCCCTGCCCCAGCGACATGTCGAAGCGCTCCAGCACCGTCTTGCGGAAGGCATCGGCGCCGTGCCCCGCCGGCATCACCACCGCGGTCAGCGCCGGGCTGTGCGCGGCCGGATCCAGGCTCAGCAGTTCCAGGCCCCAGGCCGACACGGCCAGGCGCGTGGCCCGCGCATGGCGCAGATGGCGCGCGAACACCTGCGGCAACCCTTCTTCCCGCAGCATGGCCAGCGCCTCGTGCAACCCGTAAAGCAGGTTGGTCGACGGCGTGTAGGGGAAATAGCCGCGCTCGTTCGCGGTCAGCATCTCGCGCCAGTCCCAGTACGAGCGCGGCAGGCGCGCCGTGTCGGCCGCGGCCAGCGCCTTCTCGCTGACGGCGTTGAAGGCCAGGCCGGGCGGCAGCATCAGGCCCTTCTGCGATCCGGCCACCGTCACGTCCACGCCCCATTCGTCATGGCGGTAATCGACGGAGCCCAGGGAGGAAATCGTGTCCACCATCAGCAGCGCGGGATGCCCCGCGCCGTCGATCGCCCGGCGCACGGTGGTGACGTCGCTGGTCACGCCGGTGGAGGTTTCGTTGTGCACCACGCACACGGCCTTGATCCGGCGCTCGGCGTCGTCGGCCAGCCGGGCGCCGATGGCGGCCGCGTCCACCGGGTGGCGCCAGTCGCCTTCCAGGAAGTCCACCTCCAGGCCCAGCCGCCCCGCCAGCTTGCGCCAGAGGCTGGCGAAGTGCCCCGTCTCCACCATGAGCACGCGGTCGCCCGGCGACAGCGTGTTGACCAGGGCGGCCTCCCAGGCGCCGGTGCCCGAGGACGGGAAGATCACCACCGGCCCCCGGGTCTGGAACACCTCCCGGACGCCTTCCAGCACCGCCAGCCCCAGCGCGCCGAATACCGGGCCGCGGTGGTCGATGGTGGGCTGGTCGATGGCGCGCAGGACGCGGTCGGGCACGTTGGTGGGCCCCGGAATCTGCAGGAAATGCCGGCCGGACGGATGGTTGTTCAGGGTAAGCATGCGACGTCCCCAAGTGGAATCGTTTTGTATACCAACGAAAGGTGCCGGCGGACTAACTATCCGCGCGCGACAGTCGAACTTGCGGCATGCGTCACTCTATCCCATTGTTTTTACGTAATTAACCTAGGGTATACACCCATCCAGGCGCGCCGGAATCCAGGTTTATAGTTCCGCAAAACACGGGGAATATTTGTATACCAATGAGCAGCGTTCCTAGCCTGATGCCCGAGGCCGCCCCGCGGCCAGCGGTCCGCGACGCCGGCGGCGGCGCCAGCCGCACGCTGCCGGCGACGGTGGCGGGGCAACTGCGCGAACGCATCATCCAGGGGGAATTCCCGCCCGGCTCGCGGTTGAACGAACGCGCGCTCTGCGACCTGCTGGGCGTGTCCCGCACGCCGCTGCGCGAAGCGTTCCGCCTGCTGGCCGCCGAGGGGCTGGTGCAGATCGAGCCGAACCGGGGCGCGCAGGTGGTGGCGCTGTCCGAGGCCAACATCCGCGAGGCCTTCGAAGTCATCGGCGGGCTGGAAGCCATGTCGTGCCGGCTCGCCTGCGAACGCGCCACGGACCTCGAAATCGCCGAGATCCGGGCGCTGACCTACGAAATGATGGCCAGCCACGCGCGCCGCGACCTGCCCACCTACTTCCAGACCAACCGCGAAATCCACGAGCGCATCAGCCTGGCCTCGCACAACAGCCTGCTCAAGCAGCTGTACGACGCGCAGAACGCGCGCATCCAGAACCTGCGCTTCGTCTCGAACGAGAACCGGCAGAAATGGGACCTGGCGATGCGCGAGCACATCGAGATGGCCGAGGCCCTGGAGGCGCGCGACGCCGATCGGCTGGCCGGCATCATGCGCCAGCACCTGCAACGCAAGTGCGAGGCGGCGCTGAAGACCTTGCGCCCCGCCGCCACGCCGCCGCCCGATTCCGACTGATCCCACTATCCCGCCCGACGGATACGCAGTAGACACGCAGTACGTGCAGTGACTTCCACAGGAGCCTCGCCATGGCCGATTGCCGCGTCCCCCCCGTATCATCCCCGCCTTTCCTCCGCTGCCTTCCCCCGTTGAAAACCCTGGCCGCCGCCTTGCTGGCCTGCGCCGCCGCGGCCGCCCAGCCGGCCCTGGCCGGCAAGAAGGACGACACGCTGCGCATGGCGTACGACCAGGCGCCCGAGAGCGTGGACCCCTACTACAACAACGTGCGGATCGGCGTCATCATCGCCGCCAACGTCTGGGACACCCTGCTCTACCGCGACCCGGTGACCAATGAGTACAAGGGGCAGCTCGCCAAGAGCTGGAAGCAGGTCGACGACAAGACCATGGAATTCGAGCTGCGCGAAGGCGTCAAATTCCACAACGGCGAGGAGTTCGACGCGGACTCGGTGGTGTACACGCTGAACTACGTGGCCGATCCCAAGAACAAGGCCGTGACGCAGCAGAACGTGGCCTGGATCGACAAGGTCGAGAAGATCGACAAGTACAAGGTGCGCCTGACCACCAAGGAGCCCTTCCCCGGCGCCAAGGAATACCTGTCCACCACCGCCGCCATCCATCCCGCCAAGTACTACCAGGAAGTCGGCCCCAAAGGCATGAACGCCAAGCCGGTGGGCTCGGGCCCGTACAAGGTGGTGGACTACCAGCCGGGCAAGTCCATCACGCTGGAACGCAACGCCGACTACTTCAAGGATTCGCCCAAGGCGCAGCCGAAGATCGGCAAGGTGGTGATCCGCTTCATCCCCGACCGCCAGACCCAGATGGCCGAAGTGATATCGGGCGGCGAGGACCTGATCATGAGCGTGCCCAAGGACCAGGCGGAACAGCTGGGCGGCATGCCGGCGCTGCAGATGGTCACGGGCAACACCATGCGCATCGTCTTCATGCAGATGAACATCCTGGAGGGCACGCCGGCGCCCCAGCTGAAGGACGAGCGCGTGCGCCGCGCCATCATTCACGCGATCGACCGCGAATCCATGCTCAAGAACATCGTGGGCGAAGGCGGCGGCCTCATCAACACCATCTGCACGCCGTCGCAGGTGGGCTGCACCCAGGACGGCGCCACCGTCTACAAGTACGATCCGGCGCTGGCGAAGAAGCTGCTGGCCGAGGCCGGCTATCCGAACGGGTTCGACATCGACATCGTGGCCTACCGCGAGCGCAACCAGACCGAGGCCATCATCAACTACCTGCAGGCGGTCGGCATCCGCGCCAAGCTGAACTTCCTGCAATACGCGGCCATGCGCGACATGATCCGCGCCAACAAGGCCTCGCTCACGCACCAGACCTGGGGCTCCAACCTGGTCAACGACGTGTCGGCCTCCACGCCGGTGTACTTTGCCTTCGGCAACGACGACATCACCCGCGACCCGCAGGTGCGCGACCTGCTCAACAAGGGCGATCACACCATCGATAGCGCCGCGCGCAACGCCGCCTACAAGCAGGCGCTGGACCAGATCGCGCAGAAGGCCTACGCGGTGCCGCTGTGGACCCTGCCGGCCTACTACGTCGCCACCAAGGACGTGAACTTCAAGCCCTACTCGGACGAGCTGGTGCGCTTCTGGGACATGAGCTGGAAGTAAGGCGCGGCGTGCGCCGGGCCCGGCTCCGAGCCGGCCCGGCGGCGCGTAACGGAGAGGAAGTCCTATGCTTTACTTCACGATCAGGCGCCTGGGCCTGGCGGTGCTGGTGGCGCTGACCGTCTCGATCCTGGCGTTCCTGCTGCTGCACCTGTCGGGCGATCCGGCGCTGGCCCTGGCCGGCGAAGGCGCGCGCCAGGCCGATATCGACATGATTCGCAAGACCTACGGCCTGGACCGGCCGCTGGCGGTGCAATACGCGGACTGGCTCTGGCACATCCTGCGGGGCGATTTCGGCACCTCGGTGTATTTCAAGACCGAGGCCGGGCCGCTGATCCTCTCCAAGCTCAAGACCACGCTGCTCCTGGGCCTGGGCGCCCTGGGCTTTGCGCTGCTGGTATCGATCCCGCTGGGCGTGCTGGCCGCCCTGTACAAGGGCAGCCTGGTCGACCGCGCCTGCCTGGCGATCGCGGTGCTGGGCCAGGCGCTGCCCAACTTCTTCTTCGCGCTCATCCTCATCATGCTGTTCTCGATCTCGCTGCGCCTGCTGCCGGTCTCGGGCAGCGGCAGCTGGCAGCACTTCGTAATGCCGGCGATCGCGCTGGGCTATTACGTGGCGCCCGCCTTCATGCGGCTGATCCGCGCCGGCATGATCGAGGTCCTGGCCGCGGACTACATCCGCACCGCGCGGGCCAAAGGCCTGCCGGCGCGCAAGATCGTCTTCAAGCACGCGTTGCGCAACGCCATCGTGCCGGTAGTGGCGCTGGCGGCGGTGCAGCTGGGCTACCTGCTGGGCGGCTCGGTGGTGATCGAAACCATCTTCGCGCTGGACGGCCTGGGTTACCTGGCCTACCAGAGCATTACCTACAAGGATTATCCGGTGATGCAGCTGATCGTGCTGCTGCTGTCGGTGCTCTACGTCCTGCTGACCCTCGCCGCCGATATCGCCAACGCGTGGCTCGATCCGCGCATCCGGGTGTCCTGACATGAGCGCGCCCTCCCTGACCCCGTCCGTGCCCGGCGCACCTGCCCCGGCGCCGCTGGAACTGTCCGCCTCCGCGCTGCGCTGGCGCCGGCTGCGGCGCAACAAGGCGCTGCTGGCCGGCGGCGGCATCCTGCTCGCCATCGTGCTGATCGCGATCTTCGCGCCCTGGATCTCGCCGCACGACCCCTACTTCCAGGACCTGGCCTACCGCACCGCGCCGCCTGTCTGGTACGCCAAGGGCACCTGGCTGCACCCGCTGGGCACCGACCAGCTGGGCCGCGACTACCTGTCCCGCCTCTTCTATGGCGCCCGCATCTCGCTGCTGATCGGCATCAGCGTGGCGCTGATCTCCGGCCTGATCGGCACGGCGATGGGCATGGCGGCCGGCTACTTCGGCGGCAAGACCGACATGGCCGTGTCCTTCCTGATCACCACCCGCCTGTCCATGCCCGTGATCCTGGTGGCGCTGGCCACGGTGGCCATCGTGGGCGGCTCGCTCTGGGTCGTGATCCTGGTGCTGGGGCTGCTCAAGTGGGACCGCTACGCCGTGGTGATGCGCAGCGCCACCCAGCAGGTGCGCTCGCTGGAATACGTGGCCGCCGCGCAGGCGGCGGGCGCGTCCACCTGGCGCATCGTCTGGGGCGAGGTACTGCCCAACGTGGTGCCGCAGCTGATCGTGATCGCCACGCTGGAGGCGGCCAGCGCCATCCTGCTGGAAGCCTCGCTGTCCTTCCTGGGCCTGGGCGTGCAGCCGCCGCTGCCGTCGTGGGGCCTGATGATCTCGGAGGCCAAGGCCTATATGTTCTTCTCGTTCTGGCTGATCGCCATTCCCGGGTCCGCGCTGGCCTTGCTGATCTTCGCCATCAACCTGGCGGGCGACGGGCTGCACCAGCTCCTGACGCCCGAGGAGAAATCCTGATATGAACGGCACCGACATCGTTCTGGACGTACAAGGGCTGAGCGTCGACATCGCCACGCCGCGCGGCCCGCTGCACGCGGTGCGCGACGTTTCCTTCCAGGTCCGGCGCGGCGAGACGCTATGCCTGGTCGGGGAATCGGGCTGCGGCAAATCCATGACTTCGCTGGCCGTCATGGGGCTCCTGCCCAAGGCCGCGCAGCGCCGCACGCGCCGCCTGGCGGTGCTGGGCGAGGACCTCTCCGCGGCTCGCGGCCGGCGCATCAATGCCTTGCGCGGAAGCAAGATGGCCATGATCTTCCAGGAGCCCATGACGGCGCTGAACCCCGCCTACGCCATCGGCGAGCAGCTCACCGAACACTACATCCACCATCGCAAGGCCAGCGCGCGCCAGGCCCGCGACCGCGCGGTGGAACTGCTGGAGAAGGTCGGCATCGCCTCGGCGGGCCAGCGGCTCGGCCAGTATCCCCACCAGCTCTCGGGCGGGCTGCGCCAGCGCGTCATGATCGCGATGGCGCTGATGTGCGGCCCCGAACTGCTGATCGCCGACGAACCGAGCACCGCGCTGGACGTCACCATCCAGGCGCAGATCCTGCGGCTGCTGGCCGACCTGCAGGCCGAGCTGGGCATCGCCATGGTGCTGATCACCCACGACCTGGGCGTGGTCGCGCGCATCGCCCGGCAGGTGGCGGTGATGTACGCGGGCCAGATCGTCGAGGAAGGGCCGGTGGCGGAGCTCTTCGCCTCGCCCCGCCACCCCTACACGCAGGGGCTGCTGGGCTGTATCCCGGTGCCGGGCCGCACGCCGCCCGGCGAAGCGCTGGGCACCATCCCCGGGGTCGTGCCCGCGCTGGTGGGCGATCTTCCGGGCTGCGCCTTCTTCGACCGCTGCCCCCACGCGCAGCCGCGCTGCCGCCAGGCGGTGCCCGTGCGCGGCGCCGCGACGGGCCAGCAATGGCGCTGCATCCTCCATCCGGAAGGAGCCGTCGCATGAGCCCCCTGTTGCAAGCCGACGCCGTCAGCCGGCAGTTCTCGATCCGCTCCGGCATGTTCCGGCCGCGCAGCACCCTGCACGCCGTCAATGGCGTGGACCTGGCGGTGGAACGCGGCGCGGTGCTGGGCATCGTGGGCGAATCGGGCTGCGGGAAATCCACGCTGGCGCGCATGCTGCTGGGCCTGACGCCGCCCACCGAGGGCGCGGTGCGGCTGGACGGGCAGGACATCCGCGGCCTGGACCGCCGCGCGCTGGCCCGCCGCGTGCAGCCGATCTTCCAGGACCCGTATTCCTCGCTGAACCCGCGGCGCTCCATCGCCTCCATCGTGTCCCTGCCGCTGGAGGTGCACGGCATCGCCAATCCGAAGCAGCAGAAAGCCATCGAGATGCTGGAACGCGTCGGGCTGCCGCCGCGGCTGGCCCACAACACGCCGGGCCAATTGTCCGGCGGGCAACGCCAGCGCGTCGCCATCGCGCGGGCGCTGGTGATGCACCCGGAGATCGTCATCTGCGACGAGCCCACTTCCGCGCTGGACGTGTCGGTGCAGGCGCAGATCATGAACCTGCTGATGGATCTGCGGCGCGAATTCAATCTCACCTATGTCTTCATCAGCCACAACCTGGCTGTGGTGGAGCATATCGCCACCCACGTGGCGGTGATGTACCTGGGCCGGGTGGTCGAATCCGCCGCCACCGCGCAGCTCTTCCACGATCCCCGCCACCCCTACACGCAAGCGCTGCTGGCCTCGGTGCTCACGCCCGAGCCGGGCCTGGGCATTCCGGACATGGGGTTGGGCCTGTCGTTCCCGGACCCGCTGCGCCCGCCCTCCGGCTGCCCGTTCCATCCGCGCTGCCAGCATGCCATGGACCGCTGCAAGACCGAGCGCCCGCCGCTGGCGCAACACGGATCCGCCGTGGTGGCCTGCCACCTCTATCCTCCCGCCCCCTCTTCCCCGAACGGAGTCCTCCCATCATGACCCGAGCACAAGCCATCGCCCAGGCGGAACGGTGTTTCGATTCCGGCGCGTTCCGCGCCCTGCTGGCGCGCCGCCTGGCAATGCCCACCGAAAGCCAGAATCCCGAACGCGCCGCGATCCTGGCGGACTACCTGGAAACCGAGATCCGGCCGGCCTTCGAGGCCCTGGGCTTCGCCTGCCGCACGCTTACCCATCCGAAGGCGCTGGCGCCGTTCCTGTACGCCGAGCGCATCGAGGACCCGGCCCTGCCCACGGTGCTGGGCTACGGCCACGGCGACGTCATCCGGGGCCTGGAGCGGGAATGGAAGGAAGGCATCTCGCCTTGGGCGCTGACCGAAGCCGAAGGCCGCTGGTACGGCCGCGGCATCGCCGACAACAAAGGGCAGCACACCGTCAATATGGAAGCCTTGCGGCTGGTGCTGGAAACCCGCGGCAAGCTGGGCTTCAACGCGAAGTACCTGATCGAGATGGGCGAGGAAACGGGCTCGATGGGCTTGCGCGAGCTGTGCGACGAACACCGCGACCTGCTGGCCGCCGACCTGCTCATCGCCTCCGACGGGCCGCGCCTGAGCGCGCAGCGGCCCACCGTGTTCCTGGGCGCCCGAGGCAGCCTGAACTTCGACCTGAGCATCGACGCCCGGGCGGGCGGCCACCATTCGGGCAACTGGGGCGGCCTGATCTCCAACCCCGGCATCCAGCTGGCCCACGCCATTTCCACGCTGGTGTCGCCCACCGGCCAGATCCGCGTGCCGGAGTGGGTGCCCGCCGAACTGCCCGCGGGCGTGCGCCGCGCCCTGGCCGACTGCCAGGTGGACGGCGGCGCCGACGGGCCCGAGATCGAACCCGACTGGGGCGAGCCCGGGCTCTCGCCGGCCGAACGCGTCTTCGGCTGGTGTTCGTTCGAGGTGCTGGCCTACAAGACCGGCAACCCGGACACGCCGGTCAATGCCATCCCGCCCAAGGCCTGGGCGCGCTGCCAGCTGCGCTTCGTGGTGGGCGTGGATCCCGACGCACTGATCCCCGCCCTGCGCCGCCACCTGGACCGCCAGGGCTTTCCCATGGTCAAGATCGCCCTCACGCGCGAAAGCATGTTCCGCGCCACCCGCATCGATCCGGAAGACGCGTGGGTCCGCTGGGCCGTGGACTCGCTGGAGCGCACCTCCGGCGCCAAGGCCGCCGTGCTGCCCAACCTGGGCGGATCGCTGCCCAATGACATCTTCACCGACGTGCTGGGCCTGCGCACGATCTGGGTGCCGCACTCCTACCCCGGCTGCTCGCAGCACGCGCCCAACGAACACCTGCCGCCGGACCTGCTGCGCCAGGGCCTGAGCCTGATGACCGGGCTGTACTGGGACCTGGGCGCGGGCGGCACGCCGGCCCTGGCGCGCTGAAGCGCGGCCGAACGCCGCGGCCTGGCCACGCCGCGCCGCATATCGCCAGCGGATATAAACAAGCGGCGAATAAATCGTTGGCGGCGGCGCCCGCAGTCATTAGAGTCCAACGCCGTCATGCCGCGCCCGCATTCCGCGGGCGCGCCGCCACTTTCGAGAGCCCGCTCCATGCCTATCCGATTCCAGGCCGCGCGCCGCCGCGCCCTGCTTGCCCTCACTCTCGCCCTCGCCGGCACGGGCGCCGCCCAGGCCGAACAGCGCGTGATCCGCATCGTCGTGCCCTACGGCACCGGCGCCGTCCAGGACACGATCGCGCGCGCCATCGGCGACGAACTGGGCCAGGCGCTCAACGCCTCCATCGTGGTGGAGAACCGCGCCGGCGCCGGCGGCACGGTGGGCACGGCCCAGGTGGCCCGCGCCAAGCCCGACGGCAACACCCTGGTGCTGGCCGCGGCCAGCCACCACATCGCGGGCTATCTGTACAAGAACCTGAGCTACGACCCCTACAAGGATTTCACCGGCGTGGCCTACGTGGGCAACACCGGCTACATCATCCTGGCCTCGGCCGCGCTCAACGCCCGGAACACCGCCGAATTCATCCAGGCCGTGCGCGCCAAGCCGGGCGCCTACGACTACGCCTCGGCGGGCAACGGCAGCGCGTCGCACCTGGGCATGGCCTCGTTCCTGACCGCCGCCGGCGCGCAGATGCAGCACATCCCGATGAAGTCCACCGGCGACGCCGTGACCGAGCTGCTGGCCGGGCGCGTGCAGGCCGTGACGGCCGCCACCATCGGCGTGACCGCCTACCGCAATGACCCGCGAGTGACCTTCCTGGCCTACACCGGCAAGACCCGCTCGCGCTTCGCGCCCGACCTGCCCACCGCGGCCGAAAGCGGCCTGCCCGGCTACGCCTTCGATTCGTGGCTGGGCCTGCTGGCGCCGGCCGGCATCGCCGCCGCGGACCGCGACCAGATCAACGCCGCCGTCAACAAGGTGCTGGCCGATCCCAAGGTGCAGGCGCGCCTGGCCGCGCTGGGCGTGGAAGCCGAAGCCAAATCGGCCGCGCAGTTCCAGGATCTGCTGAAGGCGGATTGGGCCGCGGCCGAAAAGCTGGTGGCGGCCTCGGGCGCGCGGGTCGAGTAAAGGCTCTGCCCCCCGCCCGGGCGGCCTCAGCCCTCGTCCGCCGACGGATCGTCTTCGGGTCCGTCGCCGGGCACATACTCCAGCAGGTCGCCCGGCTGGCATTCGAGGTAGCGACAGATCGCTTCCAGCGTCGAGAACCGAACCGCGCGCACCTTGCCCGACTTCAGCAGCGAAACGTTGGCCTCGGTGATCCCGACGGCGCGGGCCAGTTCGTTGGAGCGGATCTTGCGCCGGGCAAGCATGACATCGAGATTGACGACGATAGGCATGGGCGTCAGACCGTGAACTGCTGGTCTTCGTCGATCTTGCGCGCCTCGTCCATGACCCAGGCGATCACCATCAGCACGCCGCCCGCCACCGCGGCCAGCGCCATGCCGGCGTCGATCCCCACGCTGATCACCCGCTGCCCGGGAGGATTGCCCGAGGAAATCGTCAGCGCCATGATCGGCGTGTAGATCAGCTGCCCGACGGCGAAGAGCGCCAGCGACAGGCCGAAGCCGCGCAGCGCGGCCACATTGCGCTCGCCGAACATGGCGCCCGCCGCATACAGGCGGAACAGCCGGCGCAGATGCACCAGCCCCAGCACCAGCGGCCACGCCAGGACCAGCGACAACGCCAGGCAGACGCCGCGCAACCAGGGCGGGAACGACGCCACGCCGGCCACTCCTTCCATCCAGGCGGCATTCAATTCGCCGAGATCCAGCGTCAGCCAATACACCGCGACGAGCACGGGCGCGCCCACCATCAAGGCGCTGCACACGCCGGCGAAGCGGCGGCTGATCCTGCCGATACGTTGCCGATTGGCTTCCTGGCTTTTCATAGTCATGGCGATCCCACTAAGGACATTGAAGTAAGCCGAAGTCTAGCATTTTTTATCGATAAACAATAATAAAATGAATCTAAACAGAAATTTCTCAGACCCACGCACACGGTCAGCACCCGGGAACGCCGGGCGCGCGCGGCCGGCGCGGGCGAAAAAAAAGCCTCCGGCTAGGAGGCTGTTCGGAGCGGCTGCCGTTCTCGCATGCCATCCAATAACAGGTCGGTGATGAAGTCCGCCAGCGCCTCGCGCCGTTCGGCGTTGGGCGCCTGCCGCGTGAACCGCTCGACGATGCCCATCAGCGACTGCGCGAACCAATCGGCGCGGACTTCCGGCCTGAAGAGGCCCGCCTCCTGCTCGGCCCGCACGTTGTCGGCGATCATGCCCACCAGTTCATCCTTCAGCGCTTCCGCCTCGTCGACCTGGAAGAAGCCGATGCGCGTCAGGTTGGGATCTTCCTGGAGGATGGCCAGCAGGCCATTCACGCCCTGGCGGATGCGGCCGGCGAGTTCGCCCCCTGCCAGGCCGGCGGGCAGGCGCGCCTGCCCGATGGCGTGCCGCAGGCGCTGCGCGAACATGCCCACCAGTTCATCGTAGGCGGCCTGCTTGCTGGTGAAATATTGATAGAAGACAGGCTGGGTCACGCCCGCCCGGGCGACGATGTCGCTGATCCGGGTATGCTGGAATCCGCGTTCCGCGAATTCCGCGGCGGCGACCTCCAAGAGCTGCAACCGCGTGCGTTCGCCTTTCGTGAGGCGCTTGTCTTGCGCTGAAGTAGAAGGTGGGGCCGTAATCATCGCGAGAAAATACTACCGTTCAGCACTTTTAGCCACTCTTTCAGCACCCCTTTTATCCTGCCGATGTCCTTGCCGCTACGCGCTTTGTCCGCCACCCTGGCGCTCCCGCTTGCCCTCCTCGTTTCGGGCTGCGTGCCCTACCCCGTGTACAAGACGATGCAGCCGGATGCGCGCATCACGGTGCTGGACGAAAGCGCGCAACCCGTGGCGGATGCGCGCGTGGTGCTGATCAGCAGCGCCTACCCCTACGGCCGCGAACAGTTCCGCAACGAAACGCGCAGCGGCGCCGACGGCACGGCCGCCTTCGAGCCGATTCGCGAATGGCGCGCGGAATCGATGATGCTGCACGGATCGCAGGTGTACTTCTGGAACTGGTGCGTGGAGAAAGCGGGTTACGAAACTTACGAAACCTTGAATCGCGAGCCCTCGGGCTTCGACGAGCGAGCGCAGGTCCGCTTGCGCGCGGGCGAGTCGCGCCCATGCAACAGCGGGCAACGGCCGCCGGCCGCGCGCCGCGGCGCTGAAACGGGTTGAAATCCCGGTAGCGCTTGAGACAACTTGTAGCGCCGGCGCGGCAGTAAAGTAGGGATATCGCCCAGGGTTGCGCAAGGTGCCGGCCGGGGCGTATCAGGAGTGGAATCATGAAGCGGTTTTCGAGCCGGGCGGCCGTGGCGGCGCTGGCTCTGGCGATGGCCAGCGCGCCGGCGCTGGCGGGCGGCGGACACGGCGGTGGCTACCACGGCGGTTACGGCGGCGGTTATCACGGCGGCTATCACCACTATCACGGCGGAAGCAGCAGTTCCAGCGGCTGGTGGATAGGCGGCGCATTCGCGCTGGCCGCGGTCGGCCTGCTGCTGGCGGCGGATTCGAGCCCCGCCTACGTTCAAGGCGGCGTCTACGCGCCCGGCGTGGTCTACACCAGTCCGCCCGTGTATGCCGCTCCCGTCTACGACGCGCCGCTGTACCAGCCGCCGCCGCCGCAGTACGCGCCGGTGCAATATGAACACGCCCAGCCCGTGAGCCCGGCCCAGGCCGGCGCCACCGCGGACTGCCAGCGCTGGGCCATGAACCAGAGCGGCTATGACCCGGCCACCATCACGCAATGGACCACGCAGGTCATGGTGGACACCTACAACCGCATGCTGGCTTCCTGCATGGCTAGATAAGCCCCCCTGCCCGAGGGCTTCATACCTTTATCTGGGGTATACCCGGTTGTCACTGCGCGCCGGCATGCACACACTGCATGCCGGCGCGCCGCATTGGACGGCCGTCGTCGCGCCCGGGCGGCATACGCCGGGCACCAAGGGGAAAGAAGCATGTTGAATTTCAAGCGGATTGCCGGGCTTTGCGCGCTCGGCGCGGCCTGCGCGTTCTCGGGCGCCGCGCAGGCTCAGGCCGACAAGTCCCAGGCCATGACCATCGTAGTGCCCTACGGCGCCGGCGGCATCGTCGACAACACCGCCCGCGCCTTCGCGCAGAAGCTGGCGGCGGAGCTGGGCAAGCCGGTGGTGGTGGAGAACCGCGGCGGCGCGGGCGGCATGATAGGCATGAACGCCGTGGCCCGCGCGCAGGACGAGAACACGCTGGCCTTCACCGCCGTCAGCCCCGTTACGCTGTCGCCGCACGTGATGAAGACGCTCTACGACCCGCTGAAGGATCTGGCGCCGGTGGCCGCCGTCATGTATTCGCCGGTCTATCTGGTGGGCGGCCCGAAGTTCACCGGCAAGACCTTCAAGGATATGCTGGCCCAGGCCAAGGCCGATCCCGACGGCCTGTCGCTGGCGACGGCCGGCGTCGGCTCGCTGGGCCACCTGATGCTCGAACAGATCTCCGGGCAGGCGGGCGTGCGCATCGCCCACGTGCCGTACAAGGGCATGGCCCAGATGGTGCCCGACGCGCTGGGCGGACAGTTCACGCTGATGCTGGTCAACGCGTCCGGCCCGATCAACGCGCTGATCGACGAAGGCAAGCTCACGCTGCTGGCGGTGGGCTCTCCGGTCCGCCTGCCGGGCCGGCCCGACACGCCCACGCTGGCCGAGCTGGGCTATCCCATGGCCAACATGACCTCCACGTTCGGTTTCTTCGCGCCCGGCACCGCCAGCGCCGATTTCCGCGCGCGCATGAACGGCCTGATCAACAAAATCGCCGCCATGCCCGACGTGAGCAAGCCTCTGACCGACTCGCTGAACATCATGTCGCCCGGCACCGTGGAGCAGTTCACGGCCCAGGTGCGCAAGGAATACGAGGACAACGGCAAGATCGTGAAGCAGGCCAACATCCGCACCGAATAGGCGCCGCGGCGGCGGGCCGGCGGCTCGGCCCCGCTACGCCCGCCGCGCGCACAGCAGGCCCGCGGCCAGGAAGGCAAGCGCGGGAACGATCCAGACGAACCCCGCGTCCGTGTAGACCACCTGGTCGACCGGGTCGTAGTAGCGGCCCAGCTCGTTGAAGTCCCATCTCAGGTACTGCGCGTACCACGCATAGAAGCACAGCGCGGACAGGCCCAGGCAGGCCGCGCCCGCCACGCGCCGCAGCCGGCTGCGCCGGGCGCGCGCCGCCGCTTTCCAGGCCAGCGCCGCGCAGCCCGCCGCGCCCAGTAGCGCCAGCCAGGCGCCCGCGTCAACGCCCATCTTCCGCCTCCAGGCTCGCCAGGCAGTCCTGCGCCTCCTGCCATTGACGCTCGCTAAACACGCGCACGCCGGCGCGGCCCAACAGCTCCGCCGTCACGCCCGCGCCGGGAAGCTTGCGTCCGGCGAAATGGCCGTCGTAGACGTAGCCGCTGCCACAGGACGGGCTGCCCTCTTTCAGCACCGCGACGCGGATGGCGTGCCGGCTCGCCGCCGCCAGCGCCTCGCGCGCGCCGTGCACGAACGGCGTGGTCACGTTCTCGCCGGAGACCGCCACCACGCGGGCGCGGCCGGCCAGCACCGCGGCCGCGTCGGCGCCCGGCTCGATCTCCGCCGGCGGCCGGGGAATGGGCATGCCGCCGGCCACCTCCGGACAGACGGACACCACGCGGCCCTCCTGGCGCCAGCGCGCGAGCACCGCGTTGTCGTGCGAGACGCCGCGCCCGTCGTAGCGCACGGGATTGCCCAGCAGGCAGGAACTGACCAAAACGTATTGCATGCGCGAATCCAGCGGGCGGAACGTCGCGGCGCGGAAGCGCGCCGCCATCGCCGTCCAAACCCTGGATGATAGAACACCCTCAGGCGCCGTCCGCGCCCCGGGCCGACAGCCAGGCCCGCAGCGCCGGATCCCTCGGTTCCAGCACGTCGAACAATCCCAGCGCGCGCAGCGCGGGCAAGGCGTCGAGGATGTCTCGCCTGGCGGCCTCCACCGCCTCGGCCGATGCGCTTGGATCGGCGCAGACGCGCGCGTTCGCCAGGAACGCGCCCACCGTGCCCTTGCGCACTGTTACGCCGTTGAAATCGCCGTGGTTCCGGTCGTCCGGCAAAACGTCCTGTGCCCGCATGATGGTTCTCCTGGGTTGTGGGGTACAGCGGGTACGATAGAGCGGCTGCCCTGGCAAGTCTGCCGGGTTTCGGTCAATCGATACGGTGTTTCGGCCAATGCCTGCCGCCCTTTCCTCGTCGCCCATGCTGGATCCCGAGCGCGCCCGGTCTCGCGGCGGGCCGCGCCTGATCGCCGTCCGCCGCCAGGAGGGCGCGCTGCGCCACACCGCCATGCACCGGCATGCGCGCGGCCAGTTGCTGGGCGCCTATCGGGGCTTGCTGACGGTCTACGCCGGCGACCGGCAATGGGTGGTGCCCGCGCAGCAGGCGGTGTGGATACCTCCGGACCAGCCGCATGGGCTGCGCTCCCACGGCCCTTACGCCGGATACAGCGCCTATCTCAGTCCGGCCGCCTGCGCCGGCCTGCCGCAAGCGCCTCGCGTGCTGGAAGCGTCGGCGCTGCTGAAGGCCGCCGTCGAGCGCGCGGCGGGCTGGCCGGACGCGGACGCCGGCCCGGCCGCCGCGGCGCGGCGGCGCATCGTGGAACTGATACGGGACGAGATCCGCGACCTGCCGCAGGCCGGCGCCGCCCTGGTGCTGCCGCGGGATCCCCGGCTGCAGCGCCTGGCGCTGGCGCTGTCGGAGTTGCCGTCGGACACGCGCGCGCTGGACGAGTGGGCGGCCGCCATCGGCATGGCGCCGCGCACGCTGGCGCGCCGCTACCTGGCGGAAACGGGCCTGAGCGTGGGCGCGTGGCGGCAGCGCGCCCGCCTGATGCGGGCGCAGGAGATGCTGGCGGGCGGCGCCGCCGTGACCACGGTGGCGCTGGAGCTGGGCTATGACAACGTCAGCGCCTTCATCGCCATGTTCAAGCGCGAATTGGGCGCCACGCCCGGCCGCTACGGCGCCCCGGCGGGCTAGGACCGGCGCGCCGCCGCGATGGCGGCGCGCCCGGGCCCCGGCAGGTCAGGACTCGTCGGCCGCCTTGCGAGGACGGCGCGCGGCGGTCTTGCGAGCGGGCTTGGCGGACGCTTCGGCGGCGGCCGGCGCCTCCGCCTTGGCCGCGGCCGACTTCGCGGGGGCCGACTTGCTGGCGGCCGTCTTGGCCGGGGCTTTGGCCGATTCCTGGGTCACTTCCTTGGCCGCTTCCTTGGCCGGCGCCTTGGCCTCGGCCGTCTTGGCGGCGGCGCGGCCGCGCTTGGCGGCAGGCTTGGCAGCCGCGGGCGCCTCGGCGGCGGCCGGGCTGGCGGCGGACCTGATGGGCGTGGCCACGCCGCCCTCGAACGGGTCGGACACCTTGGCCGGCGCCTTGGACGACGGCTGGCGGTCTTGCGCCGGGGGTTCGGCGAAGGTCCATTCGGCGATGTTCACCGCGGGCAGCGGCGAGCGCGCCTGCGGCAAGGGCTTGGGCATGGGCGGCAGGCGCGAAGGCTGCACCGGCTTGGACTCCTGCGCCCGCGCCAGGGCGTCGGCGCGCATGGCTTCCAACGCGGCGGCTTCGCGCTCGGCTTCCCGGGCCGCATCCGCATCCTTGGCGGCCTGGGCGGCGGCATCCACCGCGGCCACGGGCTGAGCCGCGGGCGCCGGTTGAGCCGCGGGAGCAGGCGTCGACGCGACCGAAGCCGCGGGTTCGGCCGAGGGCTCGGCGGCGCTTTCTTCGGCGACGGTCAGGCCGGCAGGCTGCTGGGCCGCGTCCCGACCCGCGCCACCGGACTTGCGGCCGCCGCGCGACTTGCGCGCGGAACGGGAACGGGATTCTTCCTGGACCGCCCCGGCTTCCTGGGCGTCATCGGTGTCGGCGGCCGCCTGCGGGCGCGCCGGCGCAGGGCGGGAGCCGCCACCGCCGGCGGCGCGGGCCGGGGCCGGGACCGTCGCGCCGCCCGTGCTGTCGCGGTACACATAGGTGCCGGCGTTCTCTTCGCGGCCCACTTCCAGCAGGCCGCGCGACTGCGCTTCTTCCAGCAGATTGCCGAACGCGCGGAAGCCGTAGTAGGACTCGTTGAAATCCGGGCGGCGGCGCTTGAGCGCATCCTTCAGGGCGGACGCCCAGATCTTGCCGCTGTCGCCGCGTTCGGCCACCAGCGCGTCGAAGGTCTCGACCACCATTTCGACCGCCTGGGTCTTGCGCGCTTCCAGTTCTTCCTTGCGCCGGCGCTCTTCATCGGGCGTGCGCCGCTGGCCGCCGCTGGCGCCGCGGTTGTCGCGCCGCGCATCGGCGGCGCGCTGGCCTTCGCGCGCTAGGTCGTCGTAGAAAATGAATTCGTCGCAGTTGGCGATCAGCAGGTCCGAGGTGGATTGCTTCACGCCCACCCCGATCACCTTCTTGTTGTTCTCGCGCAGCTTGGACACCAGCGGCGAAAAATCGGAGTCGCCGCTGATGATCACGAACGTGTTGACGTGCGACTTGGTGTAGCAGAAGTCCAGCGCGTCCACGACCAGGCGGATGTCCGCCGAGTTCTTGCCCGACTGGCGCACGTGCGGAATCTCGATCAGCTCGAAATTGGCCTCGTGCATGGGGGCCTTGAATTCCTTGTAGCGCTCCCAGTCGCAATACGCTTTCTTGACGACGATGCTGCCCTTGAGCAGCAGGCGCTCCAGCACGGGGCGGATATCGAACTTGTGGAATTTGGTGTCGCGCACGCCCAGCGCCACGTTCTCGAAATCGCAGAAAAGCGCCATGCTGACGCTTTCATTGGGGTTGTTCATGTTTTGCTCCAGTTCAGTGGCGGTCGCCGGGCGAGACGCCGCCAGATGTCGCTCATGATATACATATCTGCCGGCCGCCATGGCGCCCAGCCCCCTTTCCCCGTGCCCGCAGACCCGTTCCCGCCCCCTCTGTCCACCGCCCGCCTCGTTCTCCCGCCCCTGGACGTCCGGGACGCGGAGGCCGTCCAGCGCATCTTTCCCCAATGGGAAGTGGTGCGTTACCTGGCCGACCAGGTGCCCTGGCCCTATCCTCCCGACGGCGCCCGCCACTATCTGGAACAGGTGGCGATCCCCGCCATGCGCCGGGGCACGCAGTGGCATTGGTCGATCCGCACGCGGGCCGAGCCGGACCGCCTGATCGGCATCGTCAGCCTGATGGACGACGAGGCCGGCAACAACCGCGGCTTCTGGCTGGACCCCGCCTGCCGCGGCCGGGGCTACATGACCGAGGCCAGCGAGGCCGCCACCGCCTATTGGTTCGAGGCGCTGGGCAAGCCGGTGCTGCGCGCGCCCAAGGCCGTCGCCAACATCGCCTCGCGCAATATTTCGCTGCGCGGCGGCATGCGGCTGGTCGGCACGGAAGAGCGCGGCTACGTCAGCGGACGCCTGGCCACGGAGATCTGGGAGATCACCCGGGAGGAATGGCTGGCCCGGCGCCAGGCCGCCGCCGGCTGAACCGACCCCGTTTCCGCGGCCCCGGGCGGGCGAACCGGCGGGCCGGGCCAAGCCGGCGCTTACCGCCCTTTTCGCCCCGCTTTCCGGCCGATTGAGCCGCGCCGGTCCTGGCTAGAATTCCCGAAAATCCGGCATTCCGCGCTCGGAATGCCTTTGTTATCGGGCAAGTTCCATGAATCCGTCTACCCTCATCGGCGCCGCCGTCGGCCTGTTTACCGTGGTCATCGTCGTGGCGCTGGCCGCCACCGACCCGGGCCTCTACGTCAACCTGCCGGGCCTGGCCATCGTGCTGGGCGGCACCTGCGCCGCCCTGTTCATCGCCTATCCGCTGTCGGAGGTGGTGCGGATCTTCAAGCTGGTGCGCACGGTGTTCCGCAACGACCAGCACGACCAGCAGCGCGACATCGACGAGCTGGTCGCGATGGCCCAGCTGTGGATGAACACCGACGTGCGCAAGGTCGAGGCGGAGCTCAAGAAGGTCTCCAACCCCTTCCTGCGCACCGGCGTGCAGCTGATCATCGACAACACCCCGGAAGACCAGATCATCGAACTGCTGCAATGGCGCGTGGCGCGCCTGCGCGCCCGCGAGCAGGCCGAGGCCCAGATGTTCCGCGTCATGGCCACCTTCGCGCCCGCCTTCGGCATGCTGGGCACGCTGGTCGGCCTGATCAACCTGATGTCGGTGCTGGGCGACGGCAGCATCCAGGTCATCGGCCAGCAGCTGGCCATCGGCCTGATGACCACCTTCTACGGCATCCTGCTGGCCAACCTGGTCTGCAAGCCCATCGCGCTGAAGCTGGAACGCCGCACCGCGCGGCGCGTCGAGTCCATGAACATGGTGCTGCAGGGCATCGCCATGATGTGCGAGAAGCGCGGCCCCGCCGTCGTGCGCGAAACCCTGAATTCCTTCGTGATGCACGTCGAAGACGAAATCTACGACGGCGGCGCCGCCAAGGCGAAGGCCCCGCAAGGCAAGGCGGAAGGCCAGGTCAAGCCCGCCGCCCAGCCCGTTTCCATCGCCCGCCCCGCCGCCGCGCGCCAATGAGCCTGATTTCGCCCACCCTGGCGCAGCGGATCGAGCAGGCCCGCCAGGCCCAGCTGCGCGCCCAGAAAGCGGCCGCCGACAGCGGCTGGCGCCAGAGCAAGAGCGGCCGCCAGGACCGCTACGCCCGCTGGCACGTCGAGGAAACCGTCGAACAGGATTCCGAAAACTGGCTGCTCAGCTACCTGGACCTCATCACCCTGCTGTTGGCCCTGCTGGTGGTGCTGCTTGCCCTCACGCGCCTGCACGGCCAGGCCTTCGGCCATAGCGAAGAGCCGGTGGAGCTGGTCGGCACCCTTGCCGCCAGCGGCCTGCCCACGTACGACGGCGAGTATTCGGATTTCGATTCGGTGGCCATCCCGGCCAGCTGGGCCGAACTGCCCGCCCCCGCCGCGCCCGCCGCCGCCGTTGCCGGCGCCCAGGCCGCGCAGGAAGGCGATATCGTCGCCGAGGCCGCGCCCCCGCTGCGCGCCCCGTCCAAGGAATCGCTGGGCCTGGCCGATCTCGGCAACTCGGTGGACGTGATCGTCAACGAGCAGTCCGTCAGCTTCCGCATCAGCAACGAGCTGCTGTTCCCCTCGGGCCAGGCCACGCTCAGCCCGACCGGCCTGGACGTCATCAAGCGCCTGGCCGGCATCCTCAACAAGAACGAGTACCAGGTTTCGGTCGAAGGCCACAGCGATCCGGTGCCCATCCAGACGCGCCAGTTCGCCTCCAACTGGGAGCTGTCCAGCAGCCGCGCCACCAGCGTGCTGCGCGAGCTCGTGCGCGACGGCGTCGCGCCGCAACGCCTGCGCGCCGTGGGTTACGCGGAAACGCGCCCGATCGAATCCAACGACACGCCGACGGGCCGCGCCGCCAACCGCCGGGTCGAACTGATCATGGACATCACCGCGCCGCAGAAGGCGGCGCAGGCGCCGGCGGCGGCCGCGTCCGGCAAATCCTGACCTGCCCGGGCGCCCCGCGCCCGGCAATACGCCAAATTGGGTATGCGCGAAGCGCGCGGGGGCCTGCAAACTATCTCCGGTTCCAACACGCCACGCGTCCGGAGATTGCCATGGCCCCCCCGCTGATCAAGTTCGCGCCGAATGCCAGGCAGACCGTGGTCGGCCCGCGCACCCGGGAGCTGGTGATCCGGCTGCTGGAGCAGGCCGCCTGCCCGTCCTGCCTCATCACCAGCACCAGCCGCACGCCCTCCGAACAGGCGCGCGCCATGTACAACAATATCCGCGCGCTGGGCGTTTCCAGCCAATTGGCGCTGTATGCGGACGCGGGCGACCAGGTGATCGAGGAATACGTGCGGACTCGCCGGTTGGGCCTGGCGCCGGCTTCCATCATCGCCGCCATGACGGCCACCATCAACGCCGTGGGACCGTCCAAGGTCAGCCTGCACTGCTCCAATCCAAACGAGGTGAACGTCATCGACATCGCGCCCTCGTCCATCGACGACCCGAGGGCCTTTCTTCAAGCGATAGAAGCCGCCGAGGCCAGCGGCGCGATATCGCGGTTCTTCTCGCCGGGCCGCCACGACCCGGCGTTCCATCTGGAGATTCCGCAGGGCTGAGCGGCGGCCTCGGGCCGGCCGCGCCCTCAGTGCCGGTAGTGGCCGTTGCCGCGCCCGTTCCCCCGGCCGTGGCCGCGATAGCCGTCATGGCCGCGGTAGCCGGCGCGCCGGTAGGAATCGCCGCGGCCGCGATCGCGGTCCCAATGGCGGCGGCCCCGGCGGTCATCGTCGTCGGTGATGACGTGCCCCAGCACCCCGCCGGCGGCGGCGCCGCCCAAGGTCAGCCAGGGGTCGCCGTCCGACAGCAGCGCGCCGGCCACGCCGCCCAGCCCGGCGCCGATCACCGTATTGCGGGTCTGCTTGTCGGCCAGCGCCGCGCCGCTGAGTCCGAGCGCCAACGCGCCCGCGAGCACGGCCTGGATCAATCGTTTGGTGATGGGCATATTTATTCTCCTTGTCGCGCGCCGCCCCATGCATCGGGACGATCCGCAGTCGCTATCACTATCGGCATGGGCAAGGTATCACTTCAGCTCTGTGTCAGTCTTGCGGCTTGAGATACCGGGTGTATAAGCTGTTTCAGTCGCTTTCCCGCCCTGCGCCTACACTGGACCTCTCTCGTCCGCCCCCGTCGAACCCATGGCCCCCGCCCTGCTGCGCCGCCTGCTGCGCGCCAAAGACCGCATGGATGCCGCCGCCCACGAGGCCTGGCCCGTCCAGCGGCTGGCCGCGATCGCCGGCGTCACCGAAGCCCATTTCGCGCGGTCCTTCAAGCAGGCTTTCGGCCTGCCGCCGCATCGCTACCTGCTGACGCGACGCATCGGCCTGGCCATCGCGCTGCTGCGCGACAGCCCGGCCGGCATTACCGAAATCGCCTACGCCACGGGCTGGGAAAGCCTGGGCACCTTCGGCCGCGTGTTTCGCGACGTCACCGGCATGAGTCCGGGCGCCATGCGCCAGCGGGCGCGCGAGGCCGGCGACGAACTCGCGGGCATCCCGGCCTGCGTCCTGAACGCCGCGCAGCGCCCCGACCTCAACATCGCAGTTTTGGAGAAGCGCCGCCGCCAGGCCGGCGCTACAGTCCCGCCATCAACCCAGGAGGTCTCATGAACCAAGGCATCAATGTGGCGGGCGTGTACGTCGACGATCAGGACGAAGCGCTCGCGTTCTATGTGGGGAAGCTCGGTTTCGTCGTGCACGCGGATGTGCGCAACGGGCCTTACCGCTGGCTCACCGTCGGGCATCCGGACCAGCCCTCGTTCCAGCTCGGCCTGTTCCGGCCGGGCGCGCCGATCCACGACGAGGCCACCGCCCGGACCCTGTTGGAGATGGTGGCGAAGGGCGCCATGCCGCCGCTCGTCCTGCATGTGTCCGATTGCCGGGAAAGCCATGCCCGCCTGCGCGCCGCCGGCGTCGAATTCACGCAGGAGCCGGTCGAGCGCTACGGCAGCATCGACGCCGGTTTCCGCGACCCCGCGGGCAACGGCTGGAAAATGATCCAGGCGCCGCAAGCCGCGGCCTGACCCGGCCCTAGCCTTTCGGCGCGCGGCCTTCGCGCGTGCCGAACCAGACCCCCGACAGCACGAGGACGAAGGCGCCCGCCAGGCGCCAGGTCGGGGGATAGGCCGCGCCGAGCAGCTCGATGACGACCGCCGTGATGGGCGCCAGCGCCTGGAACGCCATCACGCGGCTGGCCTCCAGGCGGCCCAGCGCCCACAGCAGGCAGAAATACCCCAGCCCGCTGGACAGCCCGATGAACACGACGTTGGCCCACTGCGCGGCCGACAGCCGGGGCGCCAGCGGCGCGCCGCTGGCCAGGCAGATCGCCGCCAGGAACACGACCGACACGAACATCGCGAACGCGCTGACGCTCAGCGCCGGATACCGGGCGAGATACGGCCGGTACAGGAGGCTGCATGCGGCGCCGATGAACGTGGCGCCCAGCAGCGCCGCCCAGGCGCGGACGTCGAACGCGCCCTGCCCCGCCGCCGACGACGGCGCGAGCAGCACCACGATGCCGATGACCGCGACGCCGGCCCCGCACAGCCGGGACGCGCTGAAGCGCTCGCGGCCGGTGGCGAGCGCCAGGCACATCGTCACCAGCGGCAAGGTGGAGAACACCAGCGCGCAGCTCGCGGCCGGCAGCCGCGCCAGCGCGTAGTTCATCAACAGCATCAAGACCGCGAACTGCAAAATTCCCAGCCCGCCCATCGCCAGCAGGTCCTTCGCGGAGATGCGCGCCGACCCTCCGCGCAACGCCGGCGGCACGAGCAGCGCCAACCCGATGGCGTACCGCAGGAAGGCCAGGGTCTCGGGCGTGGTGTCGGCCGACACGGTCCGCGTGGACACCATGGCGGCGCCCACCAGCATGCCGGTGACCGCGGCGGCGCCGATCGCCTTGGCGTAGTCGTTCATCCTGGGCCGCGCCCGTCGCGCGAGCAGGCGGGATCGCCCGGCGCGGCGAGGCGCGCCTGCGCGATCACAAGTCGCGGGCCCACACTTGTCCGACCAGGTTCTGGCCGAAACTGTGGTGCGCTTCCTCTTCGATCAGCTGGAAGCCCGCTTTTTCGTAGATGCGCCGCGCGTCCGCCAGCACGCTGTTGGTCCACAACATCATGCGCGCATAGCCCGCCTGCTTCGCGAACCGCAGGCATTCGTCCACCAGGCGGCGCCCGATCCCCAGCCCGCGAGCGCTGGCGTCCACGTACAGTAGCCGCAGCTTGGCGGTCGTGTCGTCCTGCCGCACCACGAACACCGATCCGACCATCCTGCCGTCTTTCTCGGCGATCCAGCAGCGTTCGCGGCTCCGATCGAATTCGCGGATGAACTTGGCGACGATCTCCGCCACCAGGGCTTCGTATTCGGCGTTCCAGCCATATTCGCGGGCGTAGACCATCGCCTGGTTGGCCACCACGAGGCCCATGTCCCCAGGCAGCGGATCGCGCAGCAGGTAGCCCGCGGGCGTCGTGTCGCTCAGTAGATTCTGGATGTCGTTCATGGCGCCTACCAGCTGCTGTTGCGCTGGCTCCGGAAGTTGCTCAAGCACGGCGATAACTTCGTTTCGGGAGGCCCGGTCCAGGGGCGCGAACGCGGCGCGCCCGGCCTCGGTCAACGCGAGCTCGGCGACGCGCGCGTCCGCGGCGGACCGCGTCTTGGCGATCAGGCCTTGCTTCTCGAAACCCGAGACCACGCGGCTGACGTAGCCCGCGTCGAGGTTCAGCTCCCGGCACAGATCGGAGGTGCTGATGGCGGGCCGGTGCGCCAGCTCATAGAGGATGCGGACTTCCGTCAGCGAAAACTCGCTGGCCAGCAGGTGCTCGTGGAGCACCCCGATGTGCCGCGTATAGAAGCGGTTGAACTTGCGCACCGCCTCGGCACGCCCGTATAGCGCCTGGTCCGACATGGCCACCCCAAAACTGTTTGCCTGAGGCATATTATTACTTGCTTTTAGCAAGTATTCAATCCCGATGCCGGAATCCCCCTAGTCCAGATCGGCCGCGAACCTCAGCAGATAGCCGTCCGGATCCTGCACCAGGAGTTCCTTGCAGGCCGCCCAGCCGGCGCCCACCCGGTAACGCTTTTCCTCGATGGGACGGAACAGCGGCCAGCCGGCGGCCTCCAGCGCGGCGGCCAGCGGTTCGACGGCGGGCACCTGCATCTGGAAATTGATGCCGCGCCCGAAGGGCCGCTCCAGCGGGCCGGTTTCCCAGGCGCCGTTGATTTCGCACAGCATGAACTGCAACGGGCCCCGCTCGATGTAGGCAAAGCCGGCCTCCACGCGGGCATACGCGACTTCGAATCCCAGCAGGCCGCGCCAGAAGGCCAGGCTCGCCGCCAGGTTGGAGACGTCCAGTTCGGGAACCAGCGGCGCGAAGCCGCCGGTGGGGGTTCGGCCTTCGGAGGGCGCGGAGTTTCGTTCTTCTTGGTTCATATCGCACATCCTGTTTTGTTTGCGGGCATGGCAGGCGCGCCCGATGCCCGGTCGTCTCGCGTGCCGCGATACTACAGGAGGGCAAGTGACATCACGCCTGAAAGGCGCGCAGCGCGGTGGCGAAGCCGCCTTCGACCCGCGAGTGCGGACGCGCGCTGGTGACGACCCGAGGGCGGGCGCTCCAGGCGATGCGGCAGCCGTCGAGCAGCAGCCGGTCCACCAACGCCTGGTCTTCGCTGCAGGCGAGCGCGCGAAAGCCGCCCGCCCGGCAGTATGCCGGCGCAGCGATCCCCAGGTTGGCTCCGTGGACGTGGCGGTGCCCGTCCCGGTCCTGATAGTGCAGGGAGAATCCGCGGCGCGCGGCGCGGGCCTGCGCGCCATGGGCTGCCCAGCCCGATACCCCCACGGTGCCGCACACCACGTCCGCCTGCAACGACAACTGCTCTACCAGCCAGCGGGGCGAGACGCGCGTGTCCGCGTCGGTGAACGCCAGCCAGCGCGCGCCGGCTTCCAGCAGATGCCGGGCGCCGGCCGCCCGCGCCATGCCCACATTGCGGGCCCGTATCGCCAGGCAGCGTACCGGCCAGGCGGCGGCCAGCGTCGCCGTCCGGTCCCGGCACATATCCAGCACGACCACGATCTGGACGGGCTCGGCCCGCAACAGCGGATGCCGGGCCGCCGTCGTGGCCGACTTGAGGCAGGCGCCGATATAGCGCTCTTCGTCATGGGCGGGAATGCAGATTCCGATCATCGTCCCCTCCTTCTTGCGGCGCGTCCCCGCGCCAGCTGTCCAGCCTGAACTCGGTTTCCCGATGGCTGGCCAGCGGGCGCAGGCCGGGCAGGCGGCCGATCGCCTCGTGCACGGCGTCCGTGGCCAGGAGCCGGTCGGAAAAATCCCCGCGCCAATGGCAAGCCACCACTTCCGCGCCCGGCCGCAGGCTGCGCGCCAGCGCGTCCAGGAACCGCGACAGGTCCTCGCGGCGCAGGTAGTAGCCGAATTCCGAGATGACGGCCAGATCGAAGCCGCGCTCCGTCCGCGCGGGCCATTGAGCGGGCAGGTCCCGCTTCAGCGCCCGCACGCCCGGCAATCCGCTGGCGGCGATCCGCGCCTGGCAGCGCAGGATGGCGGTGTGGGACAGGTCGACCGCGCACACCCGGTCGCAGCGTTGCGCGAGCCGCAGCGTGAGATCCCCTTCGCCGCAGCCCGGCTCGAAAGCATGGGCATAGCGGTCGCGGCTCAAGGTGGCCAACAGGAGTTCGCGCTTGCGCCGTTCATACCAGTGGGCGCGCAGCCCCCACGGATCTTCCCGGCTCCGATAAAGCCGCTCGAAGTGCGCCGCTACAGTGTCCATGGCGGCTCCGCCAGCGCCGCCACGAGCTGGCCATGCGCGGCTAGATCGCGTTCGGCATGGCTTTGGCGGATGTACACGGGCAGGTCCGCCATGGCCTGGGCATAGCCCGCGTCCTGGCACAAGGGGCCGGCGCCCAGGGCGCGCGCGGCCCGGCGCAACGCTTCCTCCGCCGCGGCCTCGACCGCCAGCCTGGCCCTTGCCGTCGCGAGCGCGCAGCCATCGTCCGGGTGCGCGTCGATCTCGCTCGCGGCCTCGCGCAGCATGGCGCGCGCCTGGGCGACCGCGGTGTCGACGGCGCCCAGATGGGCCATCCGGTGCGGGTCGGACGGCGCCGCCGCGGCGCCCGCGCGCAGCTGCCGCGCGATGCGCCTGACGCCGCCGAACCAGCACGCGGCGACTCCGGCGCCGCCGTGCAAAAAGCCCGGCCTGTGCACATAGGCATCCGGCGCGCCGACGGCCGCCGCCGGCACGTCATCGAACCGCACATTCACCGTGGCGCTGCCGCGCATGCCTATCGCTTCCCAGCCCGCGTCGACGAACGCGACGCCGGCCTGCTCCAGCGACACGGCGGCCAGGCACGGCCGGCCTTCGTCATTCCAGCCGCTGACCAGCGCATGCGTTATGCCGGCCGCGCCGGAGCACCATGCTTTCGTTCCCCGCAGCGTCACGCCCGCACCCGGCGCGCGGATGATGGCGAGGCGATTGCCTGGCGGCTCGGCGCACCATACGCCCCAGCGGCTGCCGCGCGGCGCGAGCGCGAGCGCGCCCAGTTCGGCCAGGATGGCCAGCGCATCGGTATGACCTTCGAACAGTTTGGCGAGCGCCAGGTCGGCCTCCCCCACCTGCGCCAACGCCCGCCAGCGGCCGAGCGTCTCGCCGGAGCCGGGCAAGGGCAAGGCGCCGCATCCCGCGTCCACCAGGAGACGCAGCCGCCGGCCCGTGTCGGCCGCCGGGAATGGACCCGCCAACAGCTCGTCCAGCCCGCGGGGCGCGGGACCGGGCAAGGAGGAGATTCTTGTAGGCATGCCGTCCGCAGCTGTCGGGAAGAAGCCCCCTGTCCAGCAAACGGCGTACCCGCCAAGGCCGGCGCCCGCCGCGGCCGCCCGGCATGGCGATTGCTGGAAGCAACCGCCTCGGGCGGAATGCCCCGGCCTTCCGCCATGAACCGGGATGGACAATGCACATGGACGCGGTATGGGAGTTCCTGCAATGGCCGGCCATGGCCGCCTCGCTCGCGGCCGCGTGGCTGGTGGCGTCACGCGGCATGGGCAAGCGGCATGCGGGCTTCTGGGTATTCCTGCTGAGCAACGTGTTGTGGATCGCCTGGGGCTGGCATGACGGCGCCTATGCGCTGATCGCGCTGCAACTGGGCCTGGCCGCGCTCAACGTTCGCGGCGTGCTGAAAAACGACGCCTCGCGCGACGGGTGAACGCGGCCGCCTCCGGTTGCCCGGCGGGCGTCCCCCGTGGCCGCATTCCGGGATGGCGGCCAGGCGGCAATCGGCGGTAATCTGGCGGACCCGGCCTCTCGCCTGTACTGGAAGCGTCCATGTCCTACCTGCTTTTCATCGTCGAACCGGTGGGCCAGCGCGCCCAGCGCACGCCCGAAGAGGGCCGCGAGGCCTATGCGCAAATGGTGGACTATGCCGAAAGCCTGAAGTCGCGCGGGCTGCTGGCGCGCGCGGAATCGCTGAAGTCCGAAGCGGATGCGGTGCGGCTACGGATCCGCGACGGCGAACGCTCGCTGCTGGACGGCCCCTATGCGGAGGCCAAGGAAATGATCGGCGGTTTCTTCCTGCTGACCTGCGAGACGCGCGAAGAAGCGCTGGCGCTGGCGGCGGAGTGCCCCGCCGCCCAATGGGCGACGGTGGAAGTGCGCGAACTGGGGCCCTGCTTCATGTAGGCAAGGCCCCGCGTCCGCGGCCGATCCGGCAGGCGGGGACTAGCAGTTCCCCTTCTTGGCCTGCCCCGGCGGACAGAAGCCGCCCCGGCCGCCCCCGTCGTGGGGATCGACGATGACCGAACCGCCGGGGGTATAGACGGCACAGCCCGAAAGCAGGGATGCCACCAAAGCGAGGCTACACAGGATCTTCATATCGTTACCGAGAGTCTGGAACGCTGCGAGTGTAGGGACGGATAGTGAAACCAGGCCAGAGCCTTCGTAACCATTTGCTTGACGCCGGCGGCGCGCCGGGCGTCCCGCGCGGCTCCCGACTCAGTACATACCCTAGGTTTTCTGTTTTCCTGTCGATTCGGCATGTTGCGATTCGTCGTGCCTGTACAAGCCCCGGAACCGTCCGGCGCTGCGTTTTCCCAACCAAGGAGACCAGGAATGCGATTCATGATCCTCGTGCGGGCCATGCCCGACAGCGAAGCCGGCGTCATGCCGGAGGAAAGCATGCTTGCCGCGATGACGACCTATCACGAAGCCCTGGCGAAGGCCGGCGTGCTGCTGGACGCCAACGGCCTGCAGCCTTCGTCCAAAGGCTGGCGCGTGCGCTACGACCACGGCCAGCGCTCGGTGGTGGACGGGCCTTTCGCCGATACCAAAGAGCTGATCGCCGGCTACACCATGATCCAGGTGCGCTCGCGCGAAGAAGCGATGCAGTGGTCGCTGCGCTTTCCCGAGCCTTTCGTCGGCCAGCCCTGCTCGATCGAAGTGCGCCAGATGTACGAGCTGGACGATCTCGGTCCCAGCGAGGCCGTCGAACGGTTCCGGCAGATCTCGACCCAGGGCCGCTGAACGGCCCGCCCCGCCCTCCTCCGCCAGCTCCCCGCGGAAACCCAACGGAAACCACACATCATGCCCAAGCAGATCTTCGTCAATCTCCCCATCGCCGACATGCAGAAATCGCAGGCCTTCTTCAAAAGCCTGGGGTTCAGCTTCAATCCGCAATTCACCAATGACCAGGGCGCGTGCATGGTCGTCAGCGACGACATCTACGTCATGCTGCTGGTGACGGATTTCTTCCAGACCTTCACCGGCAAGCCCGTGGCCGACGCCACCCGGACCACCGAAGTGCTGATCGCGCTGTCCTGCGACAGCCGCGCCGAGGTCGACGACCTGGTGGCCCGGGCGCTCGCCGCGGGCGGCACCGCGCCGCGCCCGCCGCAGGACCACGGCTTCATGTATGCCCACGGCTTCGAGGACCTGGACGGCCACGTCTGGGAGCTGGTGTACATGGTGCCCGGCGAGACGCCCGTCGTATGACGGCGCTGGCGGCCACCCATCGCGCGATCGAGGCGGTCTGGCGGATAGAGGCCGCCAGCGTCATCGCCGGCGTCGCGCGCCTGGTGCGCGACGTCGGCCTGGCGGAAGAACTGGCGCAGGATGCGCTGGTCGCCGCCCTGGAACGCTGGCCCGAAACCGGCGTGCCGGACAACCCGGGAGCGTGGCTGATGACCACCGCGAAGAACCGCGCCCGCGACCGCCTGCGGCTGGACGCGCTGCATACGCGCAAGCATGAGCAGATCGGCCGCGAGCTGGAGGCCTTGCAGGCCGACGTGGAACCCGACTTCGTCGACGCGCTGGACGCAGCGCGTCAGGACGATATCGGCGACGACCTGCTGCGCCTGATGTTCACCGCCTGCCATCCGCTGCTGTCGACCGAGGCGCGGGTGGCGCTGACGCTGCGGCTGCTGGGCGGCCTGTCCACGGCGGAGATCGCGCGCGCCTTCCTGGCGTCGGAATCGACCGTCGCGCAGCGCATCGTGCGCGCCAAGCGCAGCCTGTCGGCCGCGCGCGTGCCGTTCGAAGTGCCGCCCGCCGAAGCGCGCGCGCAGCGGCTGGCCTCCGTGCTGGAAGTCATCTATCTGATCTTCAACGAAGGCTATTCGGCCACGTCCGGCGACGACTGGACCCGCCCCGCCCTGTGCGACGAAGCGCTGCGCCTGGGCCGCATCCTGGCCGAACTCGCCTCCGGCGACAGCGAGGCGCACGGGCTGGTGGCGCTGATGGAGCTGCAGGCGTCGCGCCTGCGCGCGCGCGCCGATGCCCAGGGCCGCCCCGTGCTGCTGATGGAGCAGGACCGCGGCCGCTGGGATCCGCTGTTGATCCGCCGCGGGCTGGCCGCGCTGGCCCGCGCGGATGCGCTGGGCGGCGCCCGCGGCCCCTATGCGCTGCAGGCCGCGCTGGCCGCCTGCCACGCCCGGGCGCGCACGCCCGAAGACACCGACTGGCCGCGCATCGTGGCGCTGTACGACGCGCTGGCGCAGGCCCAGCCCTCGCCGGTCGTGGAGCTGAACCGCGCCGTGGCGGTCGGGATGGCGTTCGGGCCGCAGGCGGGGCTGGACCTGGCCGACCAGCTGGCGCTAGACCCGGCGCTGGCCAACTACCACTGGCTGCCCAGCGTGCGCGGGGACCTGCTGGCCAAGCTGGGCCGCCAGGATGAAGCCCGCGCCGAATTCGAGCGTGCCGCCGGCATGACGCGCAACGCCCGCGAGCGCGAACTGTTGCTGGAGCGGGCCGCTGCGATGGGCGCGGGCGGGTGACGCGTCCGGCATGCTTAAATTCCGAAGATGCATCCCGCCCACGCCCTTGCCCCGGATTCCGCCGCGCCCGCCATGCCGGGCGTGCCGGCGGCGTTCGACCATCCGGGCCACCGCGCCGAATTCCGGCAGGCGCCGCATCGGCCCGGCGTGGAGCTGTACCGGGCCCACATCATCCGCCATGCGTTCGAGCCGCACACCCACGAGGCCTACGGCCTGGGCGCCATCGAATCCGGCGTCGAGCGCTTCCGCTACCGCGGCTCGGAACATCTGGCGCCGCCCGGCTCGGTGGTGCTGATGAATCCCGACGAGCTGCACACGGGCCGCGCCGAAACCGAAGGCGGCTGGCGCTACCGCATGGCCTATCTGGATCCGGACGTGGTGGCGCGCGTGACGGGCGACAGCGACTGGTGGTTCGACGCCGCCGTGGGCCGGGACGCCCCGGGCGCGCAGCGCGTGACCGCCCTGCTCGATACCCTGTGGCAGGCGCGCGAACCGCTGGCCTTCGACAGCGCGCTGTATGCGCTGCTGGCCGAATTCCGGCGCCATGCGCGCATGGCGCGGCCCGCGAAAACAGAGGGCGCGCCGCGCTTCGCGCCCGTGATCGACTACCTGCGCGCGCACCTGTCGCGCCGCCTCACCCTGGATGAGCTGGCGGCCGTGGCCGGGCTCAGCCCTTTCCACTTCCTGCGCAGCTTCCAGGCCGAATACCACGCCACGCCGCAGCAAATGCTGATGGCGCTGCGGCTGTTCGACGCCAAGCGCCGGCTGGCCGCGGGCGAGCCGCCCGCCCAGGTGGCGCTGGCGGCCGGCCTCACCGACCAGGCCCACCTGACCCGCGCCTTCTCGCGCCGCTACGGCGTCACGCCCGCCCGCTACCAGAAACAAGTGCGTTCCTGAGGCCGGCGCGCAGCAAGCTGGTACAAGACGCCCCGGCCCCGCCCCCGGTAGATTGGAGCCTGACCGACCTGGAGCGAATCCTATGTGGGCTGGAACCCTTTACGCCCTGGCCGCCGGCCTGATGTGGGGGCTGGTGTTCGTGGGCCCCTTGCTGTTGCCGGAATATCCGGCCGCGCTGCAATCGGTGGCGCGCTACCTCGCGTTCGGCCTGATCGCGCTGCCGCTGGCCTGGCTGGACCGCCGCGCCCTGCGCCAGCTGAGCCGCGCCGACTGGGTCGAAGCGCTGAAGCTGGCCGCCATCGGCAACCTGCTGTACTACCTATGCCTGGCCAGCGCCATCCAGCGCGCCGGCGGCCCGCTGCCCACCATGCTGATCGGCACGCTGCCCGTGGTGATCGCCATCAGCGCCAACCTGCGCAACGCGCGGCGCGACGGCAAGCTGCCCTGGAAGCGCCTGGCGCCTTCGCTGGCGCTGATCGCGCTGGGCATCGCCTTCGTCAACCAGGTGGAGCTCCAGGCCTTGCGCCAGGAGGCCGACGCCGACCTGCGCCGCTATGCCGTCGGCGCGCTGCTGGCGCTGGGCGCCGTGGCCTGCTGGACCTGGTATCCGCTGCGCAATGCCGACTGGCTGCGCGCCCACCCCGACCGCAGCCCGCGCACCTGGGCCACCGCCCAGGGCGTGGCCACGCTGCCGCTGGCGCTCGCGGGCTATGCCGCGCTCTGGGGAGGAATGGCAGCCGCCGGGAGCGCCTTTCCGATGCCGGCCGGGCCGCGCCCGGAAGTGTTCCTGGGCCTGATGGCCATCATCGGCCTGTTCGCGTCCTGGCTGGGCACCCTGTGCTGGAACGAGGCCAGCCAGCGCCTGCCGACCGCGCTGGCGGGGCAGCTCATCGTGTTCGAAACGCTGGCGGCCCTGGCCTATGCCTTCATCCTGCGCGGGCAGATGCCGCAGCCGCTGACGCTCGCCGGCATCGCCTGCCTGATGATAGGCGTGCTGCGCGCGGTGCGCGTCAAGCCCGAGCCGCTGCCCGCCGCCGCGGCCTGAACTACAGGATCTCCGGCAGGCGGCGCAGGTCGTCGATGACCTCGGAGGCGCCTTCGTCCAGCAGCCGCTGGCGCTGGTCCGGCCCGTTGTGCGACGCGCCCACGAAACCGATGGCGCGCATGCGCGCGGCGCGTGCCGCCCGCACGCCCGGCACGCTGTCTTCCACCACCACGCAATCCAGGATCGCGGCGCGCATCTGGCGGGCCGCGAACAGGAAGACGTCCGGCGCGGGCTTGCCGCGCGCCACCTGGGCCGTGCTGAAGACGTTCGGCGCGAACGCCTCCCACAAGCCCACCATCCTCAAGGCCGCCTCCAGCTTGGCCGGCATGCTGCTGGAGGCCACGCAAACGTCCATGCCGCGCTCGCGCAACGTAGCCACCGTCTCGGCCGCGCCGGGCAGCGCGCGCAGTTCCTGGCGGAACGTGGCTTCCAGCCGGTCCGCGTACTGGCGGGCGAATCCGTCCGGCAGGCTGCGATCGTTTTCCTGCTGCAGGGTGCGCCACATGTCCGCGTCGGGAATGCCGGCGAACCGGCGCGCCGCCTCTTCGGGCGTGATGGCGATGCCGTGCGCGGCCAGGGCGCGCGACTGGGCGCGCGCCGCGATGATCTCGCTATCGATCAGGACGCCGTCGCAATCGAAAATGACCAGGCGAGGGGCAGGCGTATGCATAAGGGCTCCACGAAAGACGAGCCCCCATGATATGCCGGCGGCGTGACACCGGCGCGTCCGGCGGCGCCGCCTACAGCCCCGCGGCCGCCAGGCGCCGCAGGCGCCAGGCCAGGATCACGCCGCCCAGCCCCGCCGCCGCCACGATGAAGGAGGCCGAGGTCCAGCCGTAGCGGTCGATCGCGCCGCCCACGGCCAGCGGCCCGATCACCTGCCCGAGGTTGCTGCCCTGCATGACCAGCCCCACCGATGCCGCCGTCAGGCCAGGACGCGGCGCCAGCAGGGGCGCCGTGTTCAGCAGCGTGGCCGGTATCAGGCCGCCCACCGCCGAGAACAGCACGCACAGCAGGAAGGTGGGCATGGCCGGCAGCACCGAGCGGAAGATGAGCAGCGCCACCGCGCCCATCGCCACGCTCGCGCAGGCGATCAGCGTGGACCGCCGCCATCCGCGCGCCAGCAGCATGCCCGCGCCCAGGTTGCCGACCACGTTGGCGGCGCTGGCGATGGCGCTGTACAGGCCGGCCGTGGCCAGCGACAGGCCCAGCTGCTCGGTCAGCAGAACCGGCAGGAAGGTGAACAGCGCGAAGAACATCAGGCTGTAGAGCGTGAACGAGAGCGCCAGCAGGCCCGGGCCGGGCGCGCCCACGGTGTCGACCGTGTCCTGCCGCAGGCTGCGCCACGACAGCCGGGCCCCGGGCGGCGTGGCCGGCGCCAGCGCCGCCACGCTGACCAGCGCCACCGCCACCGCCGCGCCCGCGCACCACCAGTAGGCGCGCCAATCGCCGAAGGCCTGCGAGGCCAGCATCGCGATGGCCATGCCGGCGGGCATGTAGCAGCTCCAGAGCGCGAAGGCGAAGTCCCGGTTGGAGGCCGACACCATGCGTTGCAGGGCCGCCGGCCCGGCAACCGAAATCATCAGGAAGCCCAGGCCTTCGACCACGCGCGACGCCAGCAGGACGCCGTAGGTGGGCGCCGCGGCCCCCAGGACCGCGCCCGCCGCCGTCGCCGCCAGCCCGGCCAGCAGCATGCGCCGGGCGCCATAGCGCGTGATGACGCCGCCCGCCGCAATCCCCCCGAACATGCCCAGCAAGGAAAACACCGCCGCCAGCGCCCCGATCGACGCCAGGTCCAGCCCCAGGTCCTTGCGCAACAGCGGCGCGGCGATGATGAGCTTGCCCACCTGCAGCGCCGCCACCACGCCAGCCCCCACGATCGCCAGCACCGCCCCCCAACGCGCTCCTTCCTTGCCCATCTCGTCTTTGCCCCTTGTTTCGAACCCGGCCAGCATGCCACCGCGGACCGATTCCGGTAAGTGATAATCTTCTGATTGGACTGATCGATTCAATAGATCGAGTGGCAGGATGATAGACGCCCTTACCCTGGATCAGCTGCGCGTGTTCGCCGCCGTCGCCGACACCGGCAGTTTCCGCGCGGCGGCGCGCCGCCTGTCGCGCGTGCAATCGGCCGTCAGCCACGCCATCGCCAACGTCGAAGCGCAACTGGGCGTGACCCTGTTCGACCGCGGCGGCCATCGCCCCGTGATCACGCCGGAAGGCGAAGCGCTGCTAGCCAATGCCCGCGACATCCTGCTGCGCGTGGACGCCCTGCGCGCCCGCGCCCAGGGGTTGGGCGAAGGCGTCGAGCTCGAACTCTCCGTGGCCGTGGATACCTTGTTTCCGATCGCGCAGGTGGGCGCCGCCCTGAACGCCCTGCGCGCGACCTACCCCTCGGTCTCCGCCCGCGTTTCGGTGCTGCCCCTGGGCGGGCCGATAGACGCGCTGCTGGCGCGCAGCCATACGCTGGGCATCATCGCCGGCGAGCATTTCCGCCATCCCCATATCGCCGTGCAAGCGCTGTCGTCCGTGCAGATGGTGGCCGTGGTCGGCGCGACGCACGCGCTGGCCGGGCATATGTGCGCCGACGCGCCGCTGGGCCCGGCCGAGCTCGCGGATCACGTGCAGATCGTGCAATCCGACCCTTCCACGCTAACCCAGGGGCGCGACTTCGCGGTGCTGTCGCCGCAGACCTGCCGCGTCAACGGCCAGGACGCCAAGCACGCCCTGATCGTCGCCGGCGTGGGATGGGGCCGCCTGCCGCTGTGGCAGGTGGAGCGCGACCTGGCCGAAGGCCGCCTGCTGCGCCTGCCCACCGACAGCCTGGGACGCGGCAGCCAGGTGGCCACCGAGACCTATCTGGCTCACCGCATCGATCAACCCCTCGGACCGGCGGCCCGCGTCCTCGCGGCCGCGCTGCGCGGCGGCGACCGCGCCTAGGGCCTGTTAACACTAAAAGGCCCTAGCCTGGCGGCCGGTCGCCCGCCCGCTGCGCGTAGCTCACGCCCATGCCGGCCCGCACGTCGTTCTGGATGCCGTAGGGCGGTATGGGATAGCGCAGCCCGTTGGCCGACAGGGCCTTCATGCCCTCGATGGCGATCGGCAGATAGCGCGGCGGCAAGGCCATCAGCATTTCCTCGTCCGGCACGCCGCCATAGCGGCGCTCGGCGAAACAGGGCAAGGACAGGCTGGGCTCGCCGGTGGCCAGCGCCCGGCCCCAGGAGTCCGCGCACGCGGTCTCGCCCACCACGCTCCAGTCGAAGCGCCGGTAGTTCTTCCATTGCAGGCCGTTGATCAGGATGATCATCTGCCCGGGCGTGGCGTAGACGAGGCAGATGTCGGGAGGATCGAGCCGGCCCGAGGCCAGGGGCGAAACCACCATGCCGCGATACCTGCCCGCCGGCACACAGGACAGCGCCTCCTGGCGGGCGCGCGCGTCCTCCGGCGTGGCGTGCCACACGCCGACGTAGTCCTTGCCGCTCTTCCAGGCCTCGTCTTGCGGACCCAATCCGATCACGGCGCGGCACTGCGCGCCGACCAGGTCGTCGCCCGTGATACCCACGGTCCAGCCCAGCCGGGCCGCCATGCCCACGATCTGGTCGGTGGTGTGCGTGGCTTGCGGGCGCCGCAAGCCCTTCACCGTCGCCATGTCCTCTTCGCGCTCGTAGAGCTTCATGCCGATGACCGTGGTCTTCAGGCGCAGCAATCTGTTCAGGTCATCGACCAGCGATGCCCAATCCGGTGTCGTCTCTTCCATGCCCGTCCTTTGGACTGTTGTGCGCGGCCGGGGCCGCCGTGCCGCGGGCGATCCGCGGGCTGGAACGACTATAACGAATCGGACGCCGCCTACCCGCCGATCGAGCGCAGCGCCCGCTTGCAGATGCGTTCGGTGGCGGCGGCGGGCCGGCCGGCCGACCAGCGCGCGCAGACCTCGCGCACCCAATCGGGCCGGTCCTTGCTGGCGTCGTTCAGCCAGTTCGCCACCGAATCCTGCACGTAGACGGCGGGGTCGGCGCGCAGCCGTTCCAGCAGCGGCAGCGCCCGGTCCGGATCGGCCTTCAGCGCGGCGATATGCGCGCACCAGACCCCGCGCGGACGCAGGGCCTCGCAGGCGAACCGCCGCAGCCGCTCGGAGGGTTCCGCCGTCCATGGCCGCAGCAACCGCAGCGCCTCGTCCAGGTCGGCCGCCAGCCTGGGGCGGACGGCGAGCCAGGCCCATTCGCGCACGCCGAAATGCGCGTCGTCGGCCAGCGGACGTATCCGCGCCAGGCACTCGTCCAGCGTCGCCGCCGGCGCCGCGCCCGCCATGAAGCAGGCCCAGCCGCGCACGGTGTCCGAGCGATGCGCCTTCAGCATCTCGAAGCCCTCGGGCCCCAGCCGCTCGTCCAGGAGGTGCGCCGCCAGCGCCATGCGGCGGGAAATGCCCAGCGCCGCCTGAGCCCGCATCGCGGCCACGGCGTCGGCCCCGGCCCGCGGCGCCGCCGCCTGCATCAGCGCGGCGAAATCCACGGCCAGGCATTCGGTCAGGGTGGAGGCCGGCTCGCCCGCGTTGAGTTGCGCCAGCCGTTCCCCGGCGATGTCCTTGACGCCCCTGCCCGCGGGCTTGGGCGCGGGCGGCGTGGCCTTGCTCATGATGGCATCTCCCCGGTGGCGGCGCGGCCCGCGTCGGTGGCGCGCCAGATAAGCGCCAGCAGCTCGCGCAGCCGCGCCCGGTCCGGATCGTCCAGGCCCGCGAACAGCGAGCCGATCCAGTCCGTGTGTTCCTGGAACAGCCGGGCCGCCGCCGTCCTGCCCTTGGCGGTCAGCTTCACCCTGATCTTGCGGCGGTCGTCCTTGCCGGCATGGCGCGACAGGAAGCCGTCGCGCTCCAGCCCGTCCAGCAATCCGGTGACCGTGGCGCGCGTGACGCCGGCGCCTTCGGCCAGCTCGTGCGGCGCCATCCCGTCGGCCTGTTCATGCAACAGGAACAGCAGCACGAACTTGCCTTCGGACAGCCCGCGCGGCGCCAGCCGGGCCGCGCAATCGCGGTCGATGGCCGCGGCCAGCGACAGCAGCTGGAAACAAAGGCCGATGCCGTCGGCCGAGGGCAGGCCCCGACCCGCCGCCACCTCCAGCAACGCGCGGTGTTTGGGCTCCAGCATGGGTTGCGCGTCCTGCATGGAAGGCGCTCCGGAAATGAATGAAAAAATATAGTAAGGCACCTAACTATATTCGCGCAAGCGCGGGCCCGTCGAGACACCCGCTATCATGGCCGTTGACCCTGCCTCTCGGTACTGCCCATGTCCACCCTATCCGCCAGCGTGACGCTGCGCCGCCTGCGCGCGGACGACGTGCCCATGATTCTCGCCATGGAGTCCGACCCCGAAGTGATGCGCCACAGCACCGGCGTGAAGCCCGCCACCGACGCCCGGCGCGAGGAATTGCTGGCCTGGCTGCGCGAACCGCCCACGGACATCGGGCATTGGGCCGTGGTCGCCCAGGACCGGGCCGTCGGCTGGATCAGCCTCACGCCGCTGGCGGGCACCGGCGGCATCCAGCTCGCCTATCGACTCTGCCGCGATGCCTGGGGCCGCGGCTATGCCAGCGAGGCGGGCCGCCAGCTCTGCGCCCATGCGTGGCGCGCGCTAGACGTGCCCGAACTTCTCGCCGTCGCCTGGCCCGCCAACCTCAGCTCGATCCGGGTCCTGGAGAAGCTGGGGTTCGCGTTCCGGGGCATGGAGCAGCACTACCAGCGCCAGACCGCCGTCTACGCGCTCGCCCGCCCCGCCCCCTGAACCCCGAATCGCCGCCGTTCCTGCGGCGCGCCCCCAGCCGTGCTTCACGCGACCAGCGCGTCGTGGATGCGCCTGGCGACTTCCGCGTCTTCCAGGTATCCCTCGATGCCATGCCGGTTGCTGGTGGAGTTATCGACGTCGATCTTGTTCTCGATGGCCGGGACGATCCCGAAGTTGCGCTCGTCCAGCGAATACAGCGCGACCACGTCGCGGGGATCCCGGGCGTTGAACCAATGGCCCACGCAATCCGGGTGCCGCACGCCGCCCAGGCGCCCGCGTATCGCCTTGATGCCCAAAGGCGAGCCCAGCGTGATCAGGGCCGGCACGCGCCAGCCCGCCTCGCTGCCGGCTTGGCGCAATAGCAGGTAGGCGACGATGGAGCCCAGCGAATGCGCGACCACCACCTTGTCCCGCGGACGGTCGAATGCCTCGCCGACGCCGCCGTTGATCGCGCCGCGCACATTGGTATTGCGCAGGTAGAGGGAGACGTCGCTGGTCAACAGGCCGATCAGGACGCCGCTGCCCGGCACGCGCTGGTCAATGGCCCGCAGCACCGCATGCACCCAGCGCCAGTTCTGCGGCCCGCGCTCGACCGCGACCGGGCCGGCGGCGGGCGGAAGATTGCGACGGATCTCGTCTTCGCCGATCCCGCAGGCGGCGATGTATTCGTTCAACAAGGCCAGCAGCAGGCCCGCGGCGATATCGTCCGCCTGGGCGCCGCGCACGATGATCTTCGCGGCGTCCGCTTCGGAAATGCCCGCCAGCAGATCCCGCAGCGTGTCGCCGTAGTACGGAAAGCGGATGCGCTCCTCGGGGATGGGCTGGGTCAGCCCCGCCGCCGCCAGCCCCCTGCCCCAGGCCTCGATCCAGGCGCGCTTGAGCGCCTTCGAATCCTTGTCCTGCTGCGACCGGCCATGGATCAGCACCAGTTCCTTCATGCCCTGGGCGCCTCCATCTCGCACACCTCGGCCGGGCCGACCTGCGGCTGCAGCCAGGCTTCCAGCGCGCGCACGCCTTCCGGCGTGTAATGCGCCCACAGCGAGCCGGTGTCGTACTGGCGCAGGTCGCGCAGTTCCCGCGGCAGGTTGCGCCCCAGGGAATCCATCAACACCCATCCCGTGGACTGCATCGGCGTCGCGGGCAGGAACCCGGTCACGCCATAGTCTTCCCGCAGCATGTCGCCCGACAGGAAGGCCAGGTCGAACAGGCGCGCGCCCAGGTTCTGCCAGAGATGGTATTGCAAGGCGCGGATGCGCTCGACCTCGCCGATCTCGCGATAGGCATACGCGGCGTGCAGGGCCAGCACGGGATCCAGGAAGCGGAGCCCCTGCATGCGGGCCTCCAGCATCCGGGCGCTGGCCCGCCCGAGCGCGAAGCGCCCCTGGCTGGCGGCTTCGGCCACGGCCGCGCGCAGCCACCGCAGTTCGCGCAGGTCGTCCGCGTCGGCCTGTCCGTCCAGGGGTTCGTAGCGCAGCGCGAAGCCGCCCTCGGCGTCGAATTCCACGATGCCCGCGCATCCCGGAAAAACGGGCAGCAGCGTTCCGGAGCCGTCGCGAAAGATCAGCAAGGCTTGCGCCGGGCTTGAAAGATGGGGGAACTCCCATGCCGTGTACGGTTCCAGGCGGGCGCCGGGCGCCGGATGATAGACGTCGGCGCGGGATCCTATCCTGCCGTCGTAGTCGTGGCACACCACGCGCCGGGCCTCGCGGCCCCGCAGGATGAAGCCCGGTTCGCGCAAGGCGGGCTCTTCGCCGATGGCGCGGCGGATCACGCTGTGGAGCAGGCTGCCCGCCGGGTCCGACAGGTTCCGCGACACCTGAAGCTCCAGGCCCGCGACGTCCGCCGGGTGCGTGAGCAGGTATTCCACGAGGCTGCCGACGGGCAGCGGCGGCAGGTCGTCGTCTGGCATATCGTCGTCCCGTGTTCCGTCCTCGGACGGCCCGGCCTCGCCGTCGATCCCCTTGCCGTCGCCGCGCGACCCGGGCCCGGGCGGGCGCGGACGGGGAACGCCCTGCGGCTTCTTCACGTCGAAGCGGGCCACCCAGGCGCGATCGTCGGAGCTGATGCGCGCGTCCGGCTCCTGGCTGACCCCGACGGCCATGCCGCGCCGGAGCAGGTCCTTCGGCACCAGCGCCATCAACGCCTCGCTCAAGGGCCGGGGCCGGATGAAGCCATCGACCACCAGCTTCGGCTCGCCGCCGCGCAGCACGTCGCAGAGCACTTCGGTATAGACCGCCTGATAGACCTCGTTCACCCCGACCAGCGTCGGCAATTCGAGCGCGGGCGCGCCCGGACGGGTGGCGTAGAAGATATCGACCCCGCAGCCAGGGCCGCCGTCGTCGAAACTCGGAAAGATGGTGGCGCCGTAGATCCGGTTCTGGAGCACGTTTTTCGCGACGGTCCTGCAGGCGTCCGAGATCAGCACCACGTGCGGGATCCGGCCATACCGCGCCAGGTCGAAGCAGGCCTCCAGGTTGACCGCTGCGTTCGGGTCTCCCGGCGCGTCCGACAGGAGCCAGAACTCGTTGCGGCCGAGCATGCAGCCGTGTCCGGAGAAATAGACGATCAGCTGTTCCAGCGTATCCAGGCCGATGAGCCGGTCGACGGCGCGATAGATGCGCCGCGCCGTGACGGGATGGTCCGCGCCATCCGTGAGCCGGACGATGCGGTCCTCGGGGATGCCCTGTTCCCGGGCCCACGCTTCCATCTGGTCCACGGCGCTTTCTACCGCCTCCAGCCGGCCCAGGTCGCCCTGGGTGCGGCTGACGCCGACAAGCACGATTGCCCGGTCCATGCTGCCTCGCTTTGACGCGACACCCGCGCCTCTGAGGGTTGGCTGGTTCCCGCAAGCCGAACCAGCGGCCAGCTTACGTCCGCGCGCGAGGCCCCCGCAATGATGCATCCGCACTAGGGTCCGGTGCCCATGAGCGGCGGCATCCGGCGCCGGGGCTAGCCCTGGCGCCGGATGCCCTAGCGATACAGCACCGTGGGCAGCCACATGCCGATGCCCGGGAACACGTAGAGCAGGAAGATCGCGATCACCTGGATGCCCATGAACGGCATCATGCCCATGAAGATCTGGTTGAGCGTGACGTGCGGCGGCGAAACGCCCTTCAGGTAGAAGGCGGACATGGCGACCGGCGGCGAGAGGAACGCCGTCTGCAGGTTCAAGGCCACCAGGAGGCCGAAGAACAGCGGATCGATGCCGAAGGTATTGAGCAAGGGCACGAAGATGGGCATGAAGATCACGATGATCTCCGTCCATTCCAGCGGCCAGCCCAGGAGGAAGATGATGATCTGCGCCAGCAGCAGGAACTGCAGCTGCGACAGCCCCAGCGACAGCACCCATTCCTCGATGATGCGCTGCCCGCCCAGCAGCGCGAATGCCGCCGAGAAGATCGAGGAACCCACGAACAGCCAGCACACCATGGCGCTGGTCTTGGCCGTGAGGAAGACGGATTCGCGCAGCACGGGCAGGTTCAGGCGCCGGTACGCCAGCGCCAGCAGCGCGCCGCCCATCGCGCCCATGGCGGCGGCCTCGCTGGGCGTGGCCAGGCCGAAGGCGATCGACCCCAGCACCGCCGCGATCATCACGGCCAGCGGGAAGAAGGAGGCCATCAGCATCCTGAAGATCTCCATGCGGGCCCACGTCAGCATGGCGTAGAACACCAACATCACCGCTGCGCAGATGGCCGCGAAGATCCAGAACCCGGTGGGCGCGGCGATGCCCTCGTCGGCTCCGCCCCCCGCCGCTGCGTCGGCCGCGACGGCGGCCGTCGCGGGCGGCGCGGCCGGCGTGCCCGGCGGCTCCGCCACCGAGGCGGCCGCCGGTTCGGCCGACGGCGGCTCGGCCAGTTCGCCGGAGGGCGGTTCGGCCAGGCCGTCGGAAGGCGGCTCGCTCAGGCCGGAATCGAAGTCCCCCGACCCCAGCTGCAATTCCGCCGGGATTTCATACACCACTTCCGGCCGCGTCGTGGCCTGGTAGACCACCGCCACCAGCAGCACCGTCACTGCCAGCGGCGCCAGCGCCATCGCCATGTAGCGCAGCAGCACGCCGAACGGCACTTCGCGGTTGCGGCGCCCCTTGAACATGGCGGCCACCATGCCGGACAGCGCGCGCACGTGGCCGCCCGAGGCCAGCGCGGCCGATTCGGGCGACAGCGGCACGCCGCGCTCGGCCATCGGCAAGGGCGGCGCCATGTCGGGCCGCAGCTTGGCCACGATGATGACGTACACCATGTACAGCACCGCCAGCATGATGCCCGGGAACAGCGCGCCGGCATACAGCTGCACCACCGACACGCCGGTGGTGGCGCCGTAGACGATCAGCATCACGGAGGGCGGCAGCAGGATGCCCAGGCAGCCGCCCGCCGTGATGGCGCCCGCCGTCAGCCGCACGCTGTATCCGGCCTTCAGCATGGCCGGCATGGCCAGCAGGCCCATGAGCGTAACCACGGCGCCGACGATGCCCGTGGCCGTGGCGAAGATCGCGCAGGTCGCCAGCGTGGCCACGGCCAGCGCCCCGGGCACGCGCGCCAGCGCCAGGTGCATGGAGCGGAACAGTTTCTCGATCAGGTTGGCGCGCTCGACCAGGTAGCCCATGAACACGAAGAGCGGGATCGAGATCAGCGAGTCGTTCGTCATCGTGGCGTACGTGCGCTGCACCATCAGGTCCAGGGTCTGCCCGATGGAGCGGCCCGGATCCGAACTCTGCATGTAGTACGCGAGGAAAGTGAACAGCACGCCCATGCCCATCAGCGTGAACGCCGTGGGGAAGCCCAGCATGATCGCGACCACGATCAGCGCCAGCATCAGCAGGCCGATGTGCCCGGTGGTGAGGTTGTCCCAGGGCGTCAGGAACGCGATCATCAGGATGACCAGCCCGATGCACGACAGGCCGAACCACAATGCCTTGTGGATTTTCATTGGCGAGGCTCCCCGGGAGTGACGTAGCGGTCCAGACGGGCGATGTCCTCGTCCTTGACATGCACCATTTCCTTGAGTTTGTCGACGTCGACCTCTTCCACGTCCTCGGCGCGCGACGGCCAGGCGCCGCGCCGCAGGCACAGCAGGCAGCGCATGACTTCGGCCACGCCCTGCACCAGCAGCACCGCGCCCGCGATCGGGATGAAGGCCTTGAAGGGATAGATCGGCGGCCCGTCGGCCATCAGCGAAGAGTGCTCGCGGATGGCGATGGAGTAGCCGGCGTAGTACCAGCCCGCCCAGACCAGCGCGATCACGCCGGGGAAGAAAAACACGATGTAGAGCGTCAGGTCCAGCCCCGCCTGCACCCGCGGCGGCAGGAACCCGTAGAGGATGTCTCCGCGCACGTGGCCGTTCTTGGCCAGGGTGTACGCGCCGGCCATCATGAACAGGATGCCGTAATACATCATTTGCAGATCGAACGCCCACGCGCTGGGCTGGTTCAGCAGGTAGCGGGCGGCCACCTCCCAGCACACATGCAAGGTCAGGATGACGATCAACCAGGCGAAGGCCTGTCCGACGAAGGTGGAAATGCGGTCTATGAAACGTATGATTCGGAGCATCTCACTTCCAGGTCAACGCGCATGGCGCCCAGCCGCGCGCCGCGTAACGGCGCACAGCGCGGGATACGGATGAGTAGGATTGCCCTGCCCAATCAGGATGCGCTACCCAATCCGGGGCTCCACGGATCCGGCTCTGCCGGTCCGTGGGTGCCGCCCCCTTGAGGGGGCCCGCGCTAGCGGGTACGAGGGATGGGCCTCACGCTTTGTTGCTGCGCGAGAAGTAGTGGTTGTAGGCCATCCGGAAGTTGACGGAAGTGTCCCCGTGCCAGCGGCCCACCCGCTCGGCGAACGCGCGCTGGGAATCCAGCACCTTCTTGAACAGCGGGTTCTCGGCCGAGCGCTTGGCGATCATCTCGTCCCAGATCTTCAGCTGCTGCTGCAGGATGGCATCGGGCGTCTTGTAGAACTTGACGTTGTGGTCCTTCTGCAGCTTCACGTAGTCCTGCGAATAGCGGTTCGCCGCCTTCCAGGACATATCCGCGCTGCAGGCCTGCGCGGCGTAGCTGAGGATGTGCTTCAGGTGCTCGGGCAAGGCGTCGTACTTGCCCTTGTTGAACAGCACCTCGAACTGCTCCGCGCTCTGGTGGAAGCTCTGCAGCATGCAGATCTTGGAGACGTCCTGGAAGCCGAGCGCCAGGTCCGAGGACGCGTTGTTGAATTCGGCGCCGTCGAGCAGGCCGCGGTCCAGCGCGGGCACGATTTCGCCGCCGGGCAGCGCGTTCACCGCCGCGCCCATGGCGGTGTACATGTCGATGGCCAGCCCCACGGTGCGGAACTTGAGGCCCTTGACCTCGTCCATCTTGGTGATAGGGCGCTTGAACCAGCCGAAAGGCTGGGTCGGCATCGGCCCGTACATCAGCGACACCACGTTCACACCCATGGCTTTCTGGATCTCGGTCAGCAGCTCCTTGCCGCCGCCGTACTCATGCCAGGCGAGCAGCATGTTGGCATCCATGCCGAAGGACGGCCCGGATCCCCACAGCGCCACCGCCGTGTTCTTGCCATACCAGTAGGCCACCACCCCGTGCCCGCCGTCCAGCGTGCCGGCGGACACGGCGTCCAGCAGATCGAACGCCTTCACCACCGCGCCCGCGGGCAGCACCTCGATCTTCAACTGGCCGCCGGCCATGTCGTTGACCTTCTGGGCGTAGTCGCGCGCGAACTCGTGGAAGATGTCGTTGGCGGGCCAGGTACTCTGGAAACGCAGGGAAATCGGGGCATTCTGCGCCCGGCCGACTGCCGGGAATCCCAGGGCGGCGGCACCGGCGACGGCAGCACCGGAGATGAATTTGCGGCGGGGTTTTGTAACGTGTTGCATGGCTTGTTGTCTCCTGAAAGGACTACATGGACCAGCTTGTAGTTACTTCTCCTGCGAGGACGCGGGATGGCGACACCTGCTGCGCGTTCCCGGTACCGGGCTGCGGATGATGCGAAACTGTGTGCTGATTAAACCTTTCTGACTAATCGCTGACAATCAGCTTTTCGTCAGGAATTACCCTAGACGCCGGATTAGCGCTTTAGTAGTAGGCGCCGTGTCCGGCAAGTCCGGAGAGAAGGATTCGAATGCACCAAAAGCAGCGCACCGCCCACCGTCGCCGGACTACGCTGGCGGCGGCCGCGCTCGGGGTGATCGCCGTCGGCGCCAGCGGTTTTTATTTTTGGAATCAATCCTCGCTGGGCCCGGGCCTGAGCGAAAGCAAGATACGCGGCATCCTGGTCGATGCCATGGCGACGCCCACGAATGCGCCGGGCAGCGCCTGCGTCAATGTCGTGGGAGTGCGGCCCCTGCCTACCGATGTCTACACGGCGTTCCTCGACGAGCAGGACAAGATCGTGCAAGGCCTGATCAAGCACGGGCTCATCACGGTCAAGCGCGTCAGCGCCAGCGGCGACGGTTCGCCTCCGCGGCCGGACGAGAAGCCCGAGGACGCCTCCAGCCGCATGGAGCTCACCGCAAAAGGCCGCGCGTACTACACGGACGGCGAGGCCCGCATCGGCTCCAAGCTGGTCTATACGGCGAAGTTCTGCGCGCCCGGCCTGCAGGTCGGCAGGATCCTCGACTACTCAAAACCGGGCAAGAATCCGTTCGACGACAATCCCAATGCCGTCTCGGCGGTGAAGTTCGAATGGCGGCTGGACCGCGCCACCGCGGACTGGGCGGCGGATCCCGCTTTTTATCCCCAGATATCCGGGTTTCCCTCGAAGCACGAGCCGGACGAGTGGCAGACCCGGCACATCATGCTGGAACGGAAAAACGGCGTGTGGGGTCTGGGGGACCGGCCCTATACGATCCGCTGGTAGGCCTGCCGACGCCCGCAAGGAGCGCCGGCGCATCCCGGGCTACCCGGCGGACGATTCCGCCAGCATCTTGCCCGCGGGCGCATCGCCGGCCTCCTGAGCCGGACGCCGCACCGCCCTGAGCTTGCCGCTGTCGCCGCCGCCGCAGAAAAAGCGGCCGGCGCCATCCGACTCCAATCCGGATACGCCCATGCCCGCGGGCATCTCCACGCTTTGCAGCACGTCGCCGGTGCGGGCGTCGACCCGCCGCAGTTCGCTCGCGTCGTTTTCCCAGGTCCCGTGCCACAGCTGCCCGTCCACCCACGTCACGCCCGTGACGTAGCGGTCGGACGAGAGCGTTCGCAGCACGCGGCCGTCGGCGGGATCCACCTGGTGGATCTTGCGCTGGCGGTATACGCCCACCCACAGGCTGCCTTCGGCCCAGGCCAGGCCCGAGTCCTCGCCGGCGCCGGGCGCGGGTATCGTGGAGACCACCCGGCCGCTGCCGGGCTCGATCTTCTGGATGCGCCCGTCGGCGATCTGGTAGAGATGCGTTCCATCGAACGCGGTGCCGGCGTTCGCCGCCACCTCGATCTCGCGCGTGGTGGCGCCGCTGTCGGGGTCCAGGGCGAGCAGCTTGCCGCCCGTGGCGAACCACACCTGGCGGCCGTCGTAGGTCAGGCCGTGGACGGCGTCCACGCCCGGAAAGGGGCCGTATTCACGGATGATTTGGGCTTGAGAGCGTTTCATGTCGGTGTCCTCGAATGGGTGTCACCATGCTAGCGGCCCGCCAGCGCCGCCGGGAGTAACAAGGTTGTCGTGAATCCGGGCACGGGCGGCGTCATCCAGCGCCGGGCGCGCCCCCGCCCGCAGGGTTGCACCTTGTCCGCCGCGGCCAGCGCGTCGAGCGCGCGCTGCACCGTGCGCTGGCTGGTGTTCAGCGCCAGCGCCAGCGCCGAGCTCGACCAGGCTTCGCCATCGGCCAGGAACGCCAGAATGGCGCCATGCTCGCGATCGGCGTCCTCCACGGGCCGGGCCAGCACCGCCACCTCGCGGCCGGCCCGCGGCTTGAGCGCGAAGCCGCCGCGCGTGGCGGCGATGCCGGCCAGCGGGCGGATTGCGGCGCGCAGCCGGCCGATCTCGACGCGCAGCCGGGCGCGATGCGTTTCGTCGAAATACGCGGTGCGGAATGCCTGGGCGATCAGCGCTTCCCGGGGCGCGGCCTCGGGCCAGGCCTCGGCCAGCGCGCGCGCCAGCGCGAACAGCACCGGACGGCTCGCCAACGGCACCACGGTGCCGGCCTCGCGCACCGCATGGCGGCAGGCGTCCACCACCAGCGTGTCCGACGCCAGCAGCGCCTCCACTTCGTCCAGCAGCAGGGGCTGCTGCCTGCCCTGCCCGATGAGGCGGGCCGCGGGCGTGGAAAGCACGAGGGACGCGCTTTCGACCTCGGCCACCAGCGCGGGGATGCCGGCATGGCCGGCCGCCAGTTCGGCCTGGGCCAGCGCGGCGCGGGCGGGCTGCATTTTCAGACGCCGCAGGGAGATGCCGGCCGCGATCAATTCATGCACGGCGCGGGCCGCGGGCGCCAGAACCGCCGGGTCCAGGCTCGCCAGCATGCGCTCGGCCTCATCGAGGCGGCCGATCAGGAGTTGGCGGCGGGCCTGCAGGTGCCGGGCGTGCGCGGCGTTGGCCGGATCGCCGTGGGCCTGCAAGGCCGCACGCGCGGCCTCCAGCGCCTTCTCGGGCCAGGCCAGCTCGCGCGAAACCAGCGCGATCTCGGCCTCGGCCACCACGCAGCGGGCGCGCGACAGCGCGTCTTTCGGATCGAAGCCGCGGGCGGCGCTGCGCAGCAGGGTTTTGGCGCGCCGGAAATCGCCCAGCTGCGCCATGGCGATGCCGCGCAGGGCCAGGGCGGACGCGTCGCCCCGCAGGGCGATGTGATTGAGGGCGCCCAGGGGGTCGCCGGCCGCCAGCGCGCGCGCAGCCGAGGCGATCAGAAAGTCCATGGGCATTCCGCCACGTTCGCCGCTTCCTCGGGGTGACCAGACCTGGGCCTAATCTACCACCAAGGGGCGCGCCGGATCGAGGGTTCGGCCGGCCGGAAGTCAGGCGCCCGCGGGCGGGAACGACACCGTCAGCGCCACGCCAGCGCCGCGCAGGCCCGTCCCCATGGCGACCTCGGCGCCGTGTTGCGCGGCGATCTGCGCCACCAGCGACAAACCGATGCCGCTGCCGCCGCCGGCGGTGCCCGCCGCGCGATAGAAGCGGTCGAACACGCGCTCACGCTCGGCGGGCGCGATGCCCGGACCGTCGTCCGCCACGCGCAGGAACGCGCCGCCGTCCGCGGACGGCCCGCAGGACACGGCGATCTGCCCGTCCTCGGGCGTGTAGCGCACCGCGTTGTCCAGCAGGTTGCGCACCAGCACGCCGATGGCGTCCAGCCGGCCCTGGACGACGCAGGCCTGGACGTCGAGCTGGATGCGCTGCCGCTTGCGGGTGGCGTCGCCTTCCCAGTCCCGCGCCAGCAGGACGACCAGCCCATCCAGTTCAATGGGCACGGGCTCGTCCGCGCTTGCGCTCAAGGCATCCATGCGGGCCTGGTCCAGCAATTGCTCCGACAGGCGCGAGGTGCGCTGGGCCACCCGGCGCAGCTTCTCGACCGAGGCCGCCGCGTCGCCGCCGCCCAGGCTGCGCTCCACCAGCTCGGCATGCGCGCTGAGCGCGGCTAGCGGGGTTCGCAGCTCGTGCGCCGCGTCTTCCAGGAAGCGGCGCTCGCGGTCCATGCCGCCCTTCACGCGCAGCAGCAGCTGGTTGATCGAATGGATGAACGGCCGCAGTTCGCCCGGCATGCCGGCCGACGGCAGCGGCGCCAGGTCGAACGGCCCGCGCCGCGAAATGGCCTCGCCCGCGCGGTCCACCTTGCGGAAGGCGCGCCCGACCACCGCGCAGCTCACCGCCGCCAGCAGCACGAACAGGAGGGAAACGATGAGCAGGCCGCGCTTCAGGCTGTACCAGGATTCGCGCCATTCGCTCATGGGCTTGGTCACCTGCACCTGCACCCTTCCGCTGGCGTCGGTGAGCGCGAACGCGCGCCAGTCGGCGCCATCGGCCGCCACGTCGGCATAGCCTTCCGCGAAGCCGCCGCTCAACGGTTGCGCCGGCGATTCCGGCGAGCGCAGCAGCAGCCGCCGGTCGGCCAGCGACCAGAGTTGGAAACGGATCCGGTCGCCATCGACGCGGCCGGACGCCGGCGGCGCGAAACGCTCGGTGGGCGCGACGCTGCCCAGCAGGCTCACCGGCAGCGCCGCCAGGATCTGGTCGGCCGCGTCGCGAAGCCACTGGTCGCGCACGCCGGTCTGCGCGCGCGAGGTTTCATACTGCTGGAAGGCGAACACCGCGATCCACGCCAGCAGCAGAGTCAGCAGCAGCGTGAGCGTCAGTTGCCGGCGCAGCGTCTTCAAGGCGCCGCCTCGATGCGGTAGCCCAGGCCGTGGACGGTGGTGATCAGCTTGTCGCCCAGCTTGCGGCGCAGCTGGTGGATATATACCGCCACCGTGTTGCTTTCAATGGCGCCGCTATCGCCGTAGACCGCGGCTTCCAGCTGTTCGCGGTTGACGGTGTGGCCGATGCGCTCCATCAGCGCCAGCAGCGTGCGGTATTCGTGGGCGCTCAGGCCGACCTCCACGCCGGCGCGGGTCACGGCCCGCCTGGCCGGCTCCACGACCACGTCGCGGCAGCGCAGCGCCGACACGACCGCGTTGCTGCTGCGCCGGACGACGGCGCGCAGCCTGGCCAGCAATTCATCGAGCTGGAACGGCTTCACGATGTAGTCGTCGGCGCCCAGGTCCAGGCCCTGCACGCGTTCGCTCAGGCGATCGCGCGCGGTCAGGATGAGCACGGGGGTGGGGTCGTAGCGCGCGCGCAGCTGCTTCAGGACCGCCAGGCCGCTGCCATCGGGCAATCCGAGATCCAGCAACACGGCGTTATAGCCGTGCTCCACCAGGGCCAGCCTGGCCTGGGCGACGTCGCGCACCCAGTCTACGTCCGCCCCCGACTGGGCCAGGCTGGTATGCAACGCATCGCCCAGCATGGCGTCGTCTTCCACTAACAGGACACGCAAGGGCACTCCAAGGCAATCAAACGAGGCCAGAGAATGCCGGCACCGCTTTAAAGAATTATTAAAACCCCATGCCGACAATGCGGACCTCGAACGGCGAGGCAATCGGCCCGCCCCGAAAAACGCACAGGAAGCAATGGAATGAAGCGTAGGATTTTAGCAAGCGGGCCGGCGATGGCCTCGGCCCTGCTGGCTGCCCTGACGGGCAATGCCCAGGCCGAAGGCAGCGCCAACTTCGTCGGATTGGGGGTCGGAGCAGTGCCCGTGTACGAGGGGTCGCGCGAGTACCGCGCCCTGCCCGTGCCGATGATCAACTACCAATCGGGCAATTTCTTCATTTCGCCGCGCGCCGGCCTGCCGGCCATGGGCCTGAAGACGGACCTGGCCCCGGACTGGACGGCCGGGGCGTTCGTCGGCATGGCGCTGGGCCGCCAATCGGATGATTCCGACCGCAGCAAGGGCCTGGACGACATCGACTTCCACGGCGCCTACGGCGCGTTCATCGAATGGTCGCCCGGCCCCTACTCGCTGATGGCCGCCTACCGGCAGGCGGCGCACAGCGGCTACGGCGGCACCCTGGAACTGCGCGCCACCTACGACGCCTGGCGCAACGCCAACAACCGCGTCACGCTGGGCGCCAGCACGCAATGGGCCAACGACGACGCCATGCAGACCTGGTTCGGCGTGACCCCGTCGCAGGCGGCGCGCAGCCGCGCCGGGCTGGATGCCTACTCGCCCTCGTCCGGCTTCAAGTCCGTGGCGCTCTACGGCACCTGGGCCCACCGCCTGGACGCGCGCTGGAGCGCGGTGACGACGCTGGGCGTCAACACCCTGGTCGGCGACGCCCGCGACAGCCCGCTGACCGAACGCAAGACCAACGTCTTCGCCAACGTGGGCGTGATCTACGCATTCTGATGGCGCCGGTCCGGCAGGGCCGCGCGCGGGAGATCCCTGATGAGACGCCTGCATGGCATGGAATCGTTCGCCGAGGTGGCGAAGGCGCATAGCTTCAGCCGGGCGGCGGCGGCGCTCGGCGTCCCGACGTCCACGTTATCGCGCCACGTGGCCGAACTGGAACGGGCCGTCGGCCTGCGCCTGCTCAACCGCAGCACGCGGCGCGTGGAACTGACCGAGGCCGGCCGCCTGTACTTCGAACGCTGCCGCCACATCGTGGCGCAGGCCGAGATCGCGCACGAAGAACTGCGCGAACAGCTCGAAACTCCCAGCGGCCCGCTGCGCGTCCAGCTGCCCGCCGCCTATGCGCTGGACGCCCTGCTGCCGGCCCTGGTGGCGTTCGGCGGCCGCTATCCCGACATCCGCCTCCAGCTGGGCGTGGCCGACCCGGACGGCGCCGACCGCGAGCCCGACACCGGCGACGTCTCGATCCGCCTGGGCGAACTGCCCGATTCCTCGCGGGTGGCGCGTCGCCTGGGCACCGTCCAGGCCGGGCTCTACGCGTCGCCCGCCTACCTGGCCGCGCGCGGCGCGCCGGCCGCCCCCGCCGACCTGGACAACCACGACTGCATCGGGCTGCGCCTGGGCGCCGGCGCCGCCGGCCCCTGGCTGCTTCAGCGCGGCGAGGAGCGGTGCCGGGTGCCGGCCGCCCAGCGCTACGGTGTCAACGACGCCTGCATGGCCCGGCACCTCGCCGCGCTGGGCGCCGGCATCGCCGCGCTGGGCGGCGAGGCGGACGGCCTGGTGCGCGTGCTGCCGGACTGGAGCCTCGGCCCCGTCGCGGTCCATGCCCTTACCGAGACCCGTTTGATCCCGGCCAAGACCCGCCGCCTCATCGATTTCCTGGCGCAACACCTGGACCCGACCGGCTTGCCGGCGGCCCGCGCCGCCTAGGGCGGTCGTCACAACCCCGCCCGGGCGTCACAATATTGCATCGCCCCGGCGATGCGCCCCCCTTTTTAAGCGCCGCCCGCCTCCTCCTGCCCTCCGGGCCTCCCGTGCAGCCCCCTCCAGCGTGTAAACTCCCCCCTTTTTGACTCTGGTGGTATGTTGCAAGCCCCACAGCGCACAGGTTTAAGCGGCCCGACGCTCATTCGCTTGCTGACTCGCCTGACGGATGTCGATGTTCCGGAATCCAGGCAATCGCTCTCGGACCATCTGAGCCTCTGGCTCGGCTGGACGGACGCGATCGCCCTGTCGGCGGCGCTCAATACCAGCCCGCCGGTGATCGCGCCCGGCGCGCGCATGTTCAGCAGCGCCGAGGAGCGCGAATGCGAGCGGGTCCGGACCACGCTGGCCGACGCCATCGCCAGCGATACCGCGGCCACGGCCGCCAGGCGGCCCGTGCCGGGCCAGCCGGCGCCGACGAAAAAGCTGGCGGCCCTGGCCGAAGCCGAGGCCGACTACGCGAATTTCCGCCAGCGGTATCTATCGTTGCAACACACGATGGAAACCAGCGTGGGCAATCTGCGCAGCCGGCTGCGCGGCATGGTCGCGGCCAGGAACGGCGAATGGACGCGGCTGGCCGTGGTGGATGCCATCATGGACCGCGCCCTGCTGCCCAAGGAGCGCGCCCTGCTGGGCGCGATCCCGAAACTGCTGCAAGGCCATTTCGAGCGCCTGCGCCAGGCGGAGGCAACGGCCTTGGCCGCGGCGCAGGCCGAAGCCGCCGCGCAAGCCGAGGCCGAAGGCGCCGAGTCCGCCGCGCCGGTGCCGTCGGCCTCGGGCGCATGGCTGGATACGTTCCGCAAGGATATGCGTAGCGTGCTCCTCGCCGAATTGGATGTTCGTTTACAACCGGTCGAAGGGCTGCTCGCAGCCCTTCGCGCCAGCTAGGGACACTATGTCCAGATACCTGATCAATTTCGTCGTTTTCCTGGCCGGACTGGCCGTCGCGGGCTGGATCGCCATCGGCTATGCGGGCACCAACCCGCTGGCGCTGGCCGTGACCCTGCTGATCGGCGCCTGCTACCTCGCGGGCGCCTTCGAATTGTGGCGCTACCAGCAGGCGACCTCCACGCTGACCCGCGCCCTCTCCGGGCTGTCGGAAGCGCCGGGCAGCCTGGCCACCTGGCTGGACCAGCTGGCGCCCAGCCTGCGCAACGCCGCGCGCCTGCGCATCGAAGGCGAGCGGGCGGGCCTGCCCGGCCCCGCGCTCACCCCTTATCTCGTGGGCCTGCTGGTGCTGCTGGGCATGCTGGGCACGTTCCTGGGCATGGTCGTCACGCTGCGCGGCACCGGGCTGGCGCTGGAAAGCGCCACCGACCTGGCCGCCATCCGCGCCTCGCTGGCCGCGCCGGTCAAGGGCCTGGGCTTCGCGTTCGGCACCTCGATCGCCGGCGTGGCCACCTCGGCGATGCTGGGCCTGCTGGCGACGCTCGCCCGCCGCGACCGCATCCGGGCGGCGCAATCGCTCGACGCCAAGTCCGCGACCACCCTGCGCGTGTATTCGCAGGGCTATCAACGCGAGGAATCCTTCAAGCTGCTCCAGCGGCAGGCCGAAGTCATGCAGCGTCAGGCCGACGCCATGCCCGCCCTGGTCGACAAGCTGCAAACCATGATGGACGGCATGGCGCGGCAGAACCAGTCGCTCAACGACCGCCAGCTGGCCAGCCAGGACGCGTTCCAAGGCAAGGCCGAGGCCGCGTACGCCCGCCTCGCGTCGGTCATGGAGCAATCGATGAAGGACGGCGTGGCGCACAGCGCCCGCTCCGCCGGCGAAGCCCTGCAGCCCGTGGTGGCCGCGACCATGGCCAGCCTGTCGCGCGAAACCGCCACCTTGCAGGACACCGTGACGCAGGCCGTGCAACGCCAGCTCGACGGCGTCGCCGCCGGCCTCCAGGCCTCGACCGCCAACGTGGCCGAGATCTGGAGCCAGGCCCTGGCCGGACAGCAGCGCGCCAGCGAAGCGCTGGCCCAGGATCTGCGCGCCTCGCTGGACCGCTACGCCGAAACGTTCGAGCAACGCTCGGCCGCCCTGCTGGACACGGTCTCGGCGCGCCTGGAAGCCTCGTCGGGCAGCCTGTCGGAAGCCTGGACGCACGCCCTGTCGCGCCAGGAACAAGCCAGCGAAAAACTCGCGGGCGACAATCTGCAGGCGCTGACGGCCGCCGCCGCCAGCTTCGAACAACACTCGGCTTCGCTGCTGCGCACCCTGAACCAATCGCATGGCGCGCTGCAATCCGAACTGGCCTCGCGCGATCAGCAGCGCCTGGCGGCCTGGACCGAAACGCTGGGCGCCATGGGCGCGACGCTGCGCCAGGAATGGCAGCAGGCCGGCGCCCAGGCCGCGGACCGCCAACAGGCCATCGCCGACACCCTGGCGCAGACCGTGCGCGACATCACGGGCCTGGCCGCCGAGCAGGCCAAGCTGCTCGAAGGCGTGTCGGCCCGCATGGAAGCCGCGGCCGAAGGCGTGTCGCAGCAATGGGCCGGCGCCCTCGCCCGCCAGGAAGCCGCGAGCGCCCGCCTCGCCGGCGACAACCAGCAGGCCCTGGCGGCCGCCGCCGCCACCTTCGAACAGCACTCGGCCTCGCTGCTGCGCGCGCTCGACCAGTCTCACGCGGACCTGCAGGCCACGCTGGCCTCGCGCGACCAGGAACGCCTGGCCGCCTGGAGCGACACGCTGGCCGCCATGACGGCCGCGCTCGGCCAGCAATGGGAACAGGCGGGCGAGCACACCGTGGCCCGCCAGCAGGCAATCACCGAATCCCTGGCCCAGGCCGCGAGCGACGTCACCGCCGGGGCGCAGGCCCAGGCCGCCTTGCTGGAAGGCATGGCGACGCGCCTGGAAGCCACGACGCGCGGCGTCTCCGATCAATGGACCGCCGCGCTCGCCCGCCAGGAACAGGCCGGCGAGAAGCTGGCCGGCGACAACCGGACGGCGCTGGAAACCGCGTCGGCCGCGTTCGGCGAGCATTCGGCCTCGCTGCTGCGCGCGCTTGACCAGTCGCATGCGGACCTGCAGGCGGCGCTGGCCTCCCGCGACGAGGAACGCCTGGCGGCCTGGACCGGCACGCTGGCCCGCAGCGCGAGCGACATCACGGCCCAGACGCAGGCGCAGACGACCCTGCTCGAAGGCGTTTCGGCCCGCCTGGAAACGGCGGCCGCCAGCGTCACCCAGGCCTGGACCGACGCCCAATGGCGCCAGGAACAAATCAATGCCAAGCTGGCCAACGACAACCAGCAGGCGCTCGAAAACGCCACCGCGGCTTTCGAGCGGCAGGCGACCGCCCTGCTGGGCAAGCTGGACCAGTCGCACGCGCAGCTGCAGGACACGCTGGCCTCGCGCGACCAGGAACGCCTGGCCGCCTGGACCGGCACGCTGTCCACGATGGCGGCGCGCCTGGCCGAGGAATGGGAACAGGCCGGCACGCAGGCCGCCATCCGCCAGCTCGAAATCAGCGACACCCTGACCCAGACCTCGCGCGACCTCGCCGCGCAGGCGCAGGCGCAGGCCGGCCTGCTGGAAGCCCTGTCGGCCCGCCTGGAAACGGCGGCCGCCGGCGTCACCCAGGCCTGGACCGACGCGCAAGCCCGCCAGGAACAGGTCGGCGAACAGCTGGCCAGCAGCAACCGCGAAGCGCTGGAGACCGCCGCGGCCGCCTTCGGCCAGCATTCGGCCGCGCTGCTGGAGACCCTGGAACAATCGCATGCGGACCTGCAGGCCGCGCTGGCCTCGGGCGACGAAGCCCGCCTGGCCGCCTGGACCGGCAAGCTCGGCGAGATGGCCGACGCGCTGCGCGCGGAATGGGAACAGGCCGGCGCCAGCACCGCCAGCCAGCAACAGCAGATCTGCGACGCGCTGGCGCTGACCGCACAGGACATCGCGTCCCGGACGCAGGCGCACGCCAGCGAAACCATCGCCGAAATCGGCCGCCTGGTGCAGGCCGCCTCGGAAGCGCCGCGCGCCGCCGCCGAAGTCATCGGCGAACTGCGCCAGAAGCTGTCCGACAGCATGGCCCGCGACAACGACATGCTGGAAGAGCGCGGCCGCCTGCTCGAAACGCTGGGCACCCTGCTCGACGCCGTCAACCACACCGCCGCCGAGCAGCGCTCGGCCGTGGACGCGCTGGTCTCCTCCTCGGCCGGCCTGCTCGACCGCGTGGGCACCCAGTTCACCGACCTGGTCGAAAGCGAGACGGGCAAGCTGGCCGATGTGGCCGCGCAGGTCACCAGCGGCGCGGTCGAAGTCGCCAGCCTGGGCGAATCCTTCGGCACGGCCGTGCAGTTGTTCGGCGAATCCAACGACAAGCTGGTGGCGCACCTGGAGCGCATCGAAGCCGCGCTGGACAAGTCCATCGCGCGCGGCGACGAGCAGCTGGCCTACTACGTGGCGCAGGCCCGTGAAGTGGTCGACCTGAGCCTGATGTCGCAGAAGCAGATCGTCGAAAACCTGCAGCAACTGGCTGGCCAGCGCGCCACGGCGGGAGCGGAGGCCGCATGAGCGAGGACATCGACGGCGGCGTGGAGCCGACAGTCCCGGCCTGGGCCGTCTTCGGCGACCTGATGTCGGTGCTGCTGGGCGCCTTCGTCCTGATCCTGGTCAGCGTCGTTGCCGTGCAGTTGCAGCTGTCGACCCAGCTCGAAGAAGAGGTCAAACAGCGCCAGGCCGAGACGCAGCGCCGCGAAACGCTGGAACAGGCGCTGGCGGGCCCCCTGGCCGCCGGCCGCGTGACCCTGATCAACGGCCGCATCGGCATCAGCGGCAGCGTGCTGTTCGCCCTGAACTCCGACCAATTGCAGCCCGAGGGCCGCGAGGTGCTGAAGACACTGATCGAACCGCTGGCGGCCTATCTGAAGACTCACGACGAGATCCTGATGGTCAGCGGCTACACCGACGACCAGCAGGTGCGGGAAGGCAACCGCCGCTTCGCGGACAACTGGGACCTCTCGGCCCAGCGCGCCCTGACCGTGACGCGCGCGCTGATCGACGAAGGCGTGCCGTCGGCGTCCGTGTTCGCGGCCGCCTTCGGCGCCGAGCAGCCGGTGGCCGCCAACACCGACGAGGAAGGCCGCGCCCGGAACCGCCGCGTCGAAATCAGCCCCATCCCCCGCCCCTCCGCCAATCCGGGACAGCCCCGTGAGCAGTGACGGCACCCGCGGCGACCTCCTCGACGCCCGAGCCGTGCTGGACGCCTGGCGCGAAAGCGGCGCCGACCGGCACGCCCCGGCGCGCTTCCAGTTCCTGGACGCGATGGCGCGCCGGGCGGCCGACCGCGACGGCGAGGCCCGCCGGCTGCTGGACGGCAGGCTGGCCGCGCTGATCGAGGCCTACGAGGCCGACCTGGCCGCCGCCCAGGCGCTGCGTTCCGCCGCCGCGGCCGACGTCGATCCCGGCGCCGCTTCCGGTGCGGATGCCGAGGCCGCCCCGGCAACGGAAGCCGAGCGCGGCCCGCTGGGCCTGCTGGCCGACCGGCTCGCCAACCCCGATCCGGCGGAGGGCGGCGGAGAGCCCTTCATGGCGCTGCGCGCCGCCTATCCGGAACTGCCGGTGCTGGAATATTTTCGCGGCGTCTGGTCCCGCGTCAGCGCCGACCGCCAGGTCCGGCAGTCGCAGGAACAGGTCCACAAGAACGCCGGCCCGCTCAATTCCAACCAGCTCGTGCACCGGACGCTCACGCTCATGCGCGAGCTCTCGCCCGGTTACCTGCAGCAGTTCCTGTCGTACACGGACGCGCTGATGTGGATGGAGCAGATGACCGCCGCCGCCGCGCCCCCGCCCAAGGAGGCGCCGCGCGCCGGCGCCCGCAAGACCGCGCGCGGCAAGGCGCGCTAGGCGCCCGCGCGCCGATTTGCGCGCCGCCCCCGCCCGGCGGTAAGATACGTTCCATATACAAACCATATATGGATCACCTATGGGCATCGTCAAGATTTCCGAGCAGATGCATGAGAACCTGCGCGTCGCCAGCGGCGCGCTCAGCCGCTCGATCAATTCCCAGGCCGAACACTGGATGCGCATCGGCATGCTGTCCGAGCTCTACCCCGAACTGCGCCACGCGGACATCTGCCAGATGCTGATCCGCATCGAGCAGGCCGAGGGCTTCGCCATCGCCGCCCTGTCCCAGGGCCTTCCGCAGCCCGCCCAGCAGGAGGCCGCGTAAATGGCGCGCAAAGTTTCCATCAAGTCCGCCGCCGACATCGACATGGCCCGCAAGGCCGGCGCCATGGCCGCCGAAGTGCTGCACATGATCGCCGAGCACGTCCGCCCCGGCGTCACCACCGACGAACTGGACCGCATCTGCCACGACTACATCGTGAACGTGCAGAAGGCGATCCCGGCGAACGTCGGGTATCACGGCTTTCCGAAGACGATCTGTGCTTCGGCCAACCACGTGATCTGCCACGGCATCCCGTCGGCCAAGGTGCTGAAGAACGGCGACATCCTCAACATCGACGTGGCCGTCATCAAGGACGGCTGGTTCGGCGACACCAGCCGCATGTACTACGTGGGCCAGCCCAGCCCGCTGGCGCGCCGCCTGGTCGAGACCACCTACGAAGCCATGCGCGCCGGAATCATGGCGGTGAAGCCGGGCGCGACGCTGGGCGACGTCGGCCACGCGATCCAGACGGTGGCGCACCGCGAGCACTTCAGCATCGTGCGCGAATACTGCGGCCATGGCATCGGCCAGATCTACCACGACGAGCCCCAGGTGCTGCACTACGGCCGCCCGGGAGAAGGCCTGGTGCTGCAGCCCGGCATGATGTTCACCATCGAGCCCATGATCAACGCGGGCAAGCCCCAGACCAAGCAGCTGCCCGACGGCTGGACCGTGGTCACCAAGGACCGCTCGCTGTCGGCGCAGTGGGAGCACATGGTGGTCGTCACCGAGACCGGCTACGAGGTGCTGACGTCCTGGCCGGACGGCTTCGGGAGCTATCCCCCCATCCCCTGACGCCGCGCCTTGCCGACGGCAAGGAACGGAGTGCCGGACGACGAGGGCGCGATCATGATCGTGCCCTCGTCGTTTCCGCCGCGCGCTGCGCGCGCCTCCGCCTCCATGCCTGCCCTGCCCGCCGCGTTCCGCCGCCTCGCCGCCTCCAACCTGGCCGCGCAATTCTCCGAACAGATGGCGCTGGCCGCCGCGCCCCTTGTGGCGGTGCTGGCCCTGGGCGCCAGCGCGGCGCAGACCGGCTATCTGCAGACCGCCCAGACCCTGCCCTTCCTGCTGCTGTCGCTGCCCGCCGGCGTGCTGGCCGACCGCGTCTCGCGCCGGACGCTGATGACCGCCGCCGAATCCGCGCGCGCGGCCAGCCTGCTGGGCCTGCTGGCGCTGCTGTGGGCGGGCGGGCTGAACCTGGGCTGGCTGGCCGCGCTGGGTTTTCTCGGCGCGGTCGGCACCGTGGCCTACAACGTGGCCGCGCCGGCCCTGGTGCCCCGGCTGGTCGCGCCCGCCGAACTGGCCAGCGCCAACCGCTGGCTGGAACTGGCGCGCAGCGCGGCGTTCTCGGCCGGCCCGGCGGCCGGCGGCGCGCTGGTCGGGTGGATGGGCGCGCCCATCGCCTACGCGCTGGCCACCGCGCTCTCGCTGCTGGCGGCGCTGCTGCTCGCCGGCCTGCCCCGCGACGTGCCCGGCCCCCGCCCCAGGCGGCGCGTCATGAGCGAGCTGCGCGAAGGCGCCGCCTTCGTCGCGGCGCATCCGCTGCTGCGCCCCGTGCTGATTACCGCGGTGTTCTTCAATACCGCCTGGTTCGTGCTGCAGGCGGTCTACGTGGCGTATGCGATCGAACGGCTGGGGCTGTCGGCCGCGGGCGTGGGCATCACCCTGGGCATCTACGGCGCGGGCATGGTGGCGGGCGCGCTGCTCGCGCCCTGGCTGGCCCGGAGGCTGTCCTTCGGCGCGATGATAGGCGCCGGGCCCCTGACCGCGCTGGCGGCCAGCGGCATCCTGCTGGCGACGCTGGCGCAGCCCTCGGGCGCCTGGGCCGCGGCCGGGTTCTTCCTGTTCGGCGCCGGCCCCATCCTGTGGACCATCACCACCACCACGCTGCGCCAGGCGGTCACGCCCGATGCCTTGCTGGGCCGGGTCTCGGCGGTGATCCTCACCGCTACCTTCGGCGCCCGCCCCGTCGGCGCGCTGATCGGCGCCGCGCTGGCGGCCCGGGTCGGCGTCGAAGCGTGCCTGTGGGTGTCCACCGCCGGCTTCGCCGTGCAGTTCGCGGTGCTGTTCAGTTCGCCGGTGCTGCGCCTGCGCGTCCAGCCGGCAGCGGGCGAAGCGGCAACTGTTGCGGGCCGCGCGGCCTGAATCTGTATCTGGCGGCGCCGGCCCCGGCCCGCTAGACTGCCCCGGTCATCCCTCCGGAGCGCCCGGCGCGCGCAACATGCTGAACATCCTGGGCAAGGCCTCTTCCATCAATGTGCGCAAGGTGCTGTGGGCCTGCGTCGAACTGCGCCTGCCGTTCGAGCGCGAAGACTGGGGCTCGGGCTTCCGGTCCACCGCCGAGCCCGGCTTCCTCGCGCTGAATCCCAATGCCATGGTGCCCGTCATCCAGGACGGCGATTTCGTGCTGTGGGAATCCAACACCATCATCCGCTACCTGGCCTCGCAATATGGCGGCGACGCGCTGTATCCCGCCGCGCCCAAACTGCGCGCCCGGGTGGATCAGTGGATGGACTGGCAGGCCACCGACCTGAACCGCTCCTGGTCCTATGCCTTCATGGCGTTGGCGCGGCAATCCGCCGCGCACCGCGACGCGGCCGCCACCGAGGCGTCCTGCCAGGCCTGGGCGCACTGCATGGGCATACTGGAGCAGCGCCTGTCGCAGACCGGCGCCTACGTCGCGGGCGAGGCGTTCTCGCTGGCGGACATTCCCGTCGGCCTGTCGGTGAACCGGTGGTTTCTCACGCCCTTCGACAAGCCGCGCCTGCCGGCGGTCGCGGCCTACTACGACCGGCTGGCCGAGCGCGAGGGCTACCGCCAGCACGGCCGCAATGGCACGGTCTGAGGCGCGCGGCTACTTCACCACGCCGCAGACCAGGCGCCCGCCTCCGCCGCCCAGGGGCTTGGGCGTGTCGCTGTAGTTGTCGCCGCCCACGTGCACCATCAGCGCATGGCCCTTCACGTCGGCCAGCTTCAGGTGCGGCGCGACGACCGCCTTCTTGGCGGAGCCGTCGGCCCCGACCACGATGAACGGCAGGTCGCCCTGATGCCCGTCGGTGGCCATCGGCCCCTTGTGGGCCTTGGTTCCCTTGGGGTCCAGGTGCCCGCCCGCCGCGCCGCCGGGCGCCATCTGCTCATTCACCATGCCGGGTCCGCAAGACCCTTTTTCGTGCACGTGGAAGCCGTGCTCGCCGGGGGGCAGTCCCTTGAGGTTGGGCGTGAACTGCAGCCCGCCCTTGGTGTCCTTGACGGAAATGGAACCGGCGCTCTTGCCCACGCCGTCCGCGGTCAGGAAGGACATCGAGACGTTTTCCGCCGACGCGGCGCCGGCGGCGCCCGCCAGCGCAAGCGCCGAGACCAGCAACGAGATTTTCTTCATGGAGTGCCTCCCAGGATTCGTGCCCGCGGGCCGCGGGCGCCCGATAGGGCATGGCCGGCCTCGAAGCCGGCCATGCCGCCAAAAACAATAGCATTCGCTTGCGGCCGTCCGCCAGCAATCTTCATTCCTGATACAAACGCGGAGCCGGCCGCTTCAGCCGCGCACCAGCAGCACCACCGCGTGCAGCGCCACGCCGATCAGGCCGCCGACCAGGGTGCCGTTGAAACGGATGTATTGCAGGTCGCGCCCCACGCTGAGCTCCAGTTCGTCGACCAGATGGCGTTCGTCCCAATTCTTGACGGTGCGCGAGATGTGCTCGGTGACGCCGCTGCGCAGCCGCCCGGTCAGGCGGCGCGCCGCGCCCAGCACGTGGTTGTTGATCGCCTCGCGCAGGCCCGGGTCCTCGCCCAGCTTGCGGCCCAGCGCCAGCAAGGCGCCTTCCAGGTGGCGGGCCAGCGCCGAATCCTCGTCCGACAGGTCGCGGCGCAAGGCGGCGTGGATGTCGTCCCACAGGCCCTGCACGTACTCCTGCACTTTGGGATGGTCGATGGCGCGCTGCTTCAGCGCCTCGATCTGCGCGGACAGCGCGGGGTCCTCCCGCAGGCGCCGGATGTAGTCCAGCACCCAGGCCTCGTAGTCGCGCCGCACCGGATGGCCGGGCTCGGACAGCACGTCGCGCAGCTCTTCCACCAGGGCGCGGGCCAGCCGGTCCGCCAGGTTGTCGGCGATGCCGTCCACCGACTTCAGCACGTCCACGGCGGCGATGATGCGAGGCCATTCCTTCTTCGCGAACTTCACCAGCAGGCCCGAGGCGCGCGCCTTCACCTCTTCCTCGCCCAGGTAGCCGCCCAGCCGTTCGAGGGCGGCGTCCAGCAACTCCTGGTGCCGCCCGTCGCGCGTCAGCAGGCCCAGCACCTCGCCCGCGGTGTCGGCCGCGTCCCAGCGGCGCAGGGTCTTGACCACGAATGCCTGGATCACGCCGCGCACGGCTCGGTCATCCAGCAGGTCCAGCGTCTGCAAGGCCACGTTGCGGGCGCCTTCGCTCAGGGCTCGCGCCTGGCGCGGACGCGCCAGCCAGCGGGAGAGGCGCGCGGCCGGATCGAACACGCGCAGCTTTTCCATCAGCGTGTCGGGATCCAGGAAATGGTCGCGCACGAACACGGCGAGGTTGTCGCCGATGCGATCCTTGTTGCTGGGGATGATGGCGGTGTGCGGAATCGGCAGGCCCATCGGACGGCGAAACAGCGCCACCACCGCGAACCAGTCCGCCAGCGCGCCGACCGTGGCCGCCTCGCAGAACGCCCGCACCCAGGCCCAGGCGCCCTGCCCGCCCATGACGTGGCTGGTGATGAAGCCGCTGATCATCGCCACCAGCAAGGCCAGCGCGGCGATCTTCATGCGCCGCAGCTGGGCGCGGCGCGCGTCGGAAGCCAGGGCGGAGCGCGTCGCGGGCGCGGCGGCGGTTCGGGGCGTTTCGGTCATGGGTTCCCTCTCTCTCTCCTCAGCCCAGCGGCGGCAGCGTGTTGAACAGCAGGACCATGGCGAGGCCGGCCACCGAGACGATGGATTGCACCACCGAGATGGTCTTGGTGGCCTCGCCCATGGTCATGCCGAAGGACTCCTTCACCATCCAGAAGCCGGCGTGATTGGCGTAGTTGAAGAACAGCGAGCCGCAGCCGATCGAGAGCGCGAGCAGCGGCAGGTTGAGGCTGGGGTCGGCGCCCGCCAGCGGCGCCAGCAGGCCCGCCGCGCCCACGATGCCGACGGTGGCCGAGCCGGTCGACACCGACAGTAGCATGGCGATCAGCCAGCCCAGGACCAGGGGCGGCAAGGCGAACTGATGGGTCAGCTGCACGATCGCGTCGCCCACCTTGGCGCTCGTAAGCACCTGCTGGAAGGCGCCGCCGCCGGCGATGATGAGCATGATGCCGGCGATGGGCTTGAGGCTCTTGCCCAGCGCGTCGCGCAGTTTCTCGGCATCCCCGCCCCGCAGGTACACGAGGGTGAGCGCCGCGAACAGCACGCCCAGCAGCATCGCCACCATCGGGTCGCCCAGGAAGGCGGCCGCGCGCATCGCGACGGAATCCTTGGGCAGCAACATTTCGGCCAGCGCATGCACCAGCATCAGCAGCGCCGGCAGCAGCGCGGCCAGCACGCCCAGGCCCACGCTGGGCTCGCCGCGCCCGTCGGCCTGCGGCCGGGCCGCGGTGAACTGGTCGAGCAGGGCTTCGTCCGGACGGGTCGTCATGCGCGGGGCGATGAAGGCGCCGTACAGCGGGCCGCCCAGGATCATGGCGGGCAGCGCCGCGATGAAGCCGTAGATCATGGTCGGGCCGACCGTCGTTTTCAGCGTGGCGATCGCCGTCAGCGGGCCGGGATGCGGCGGCACCATGCCGTGCATCGCGGCCAGGGCGGAAATCACCGGCACGCCCACGTACACATAGGCCGAGCCCTTGAAGCGCTCCTGCGTTTCCAGCTTGCGCGCCACGCTGAAGATCAGCGGCAGCATCACCACCAGGCCCACCTCGAAGAACATGGGGATGCCGATGACGAACGCCACCAGCGTCATGGCCCACGGGATCATGCGGGGGGACGTGTGGCGCAGGATGGCGTTGGCCAGGCGCTCCGTGGTGCCGGAGTCGGCCAGGATCTTGCCCAGCATGGCGCCCAGCGCAATCACCACACCCACCGCGCCCAGGGTCTTGCCCGCGCCGTTGGTGAGGTTCTTGACGATGGCCACCGGCTCCATGCCGGTGGCGAAGCCGACGCCGATCGATACGACGAGCAGCGCCAGCAGCGGGTGCATGCGGATGCGGGAGACGATGAGCGCCACCAGCACGAGGACGCTCGCCAGGGCGGTGAGCAGTAATTGGATGTCGAACGCGGACATGGTCGGGCCTGGAAGTAGCGTAGTGAGGCGCTGCCGGCCCGCGGCCGGCCGCGGTGATGAAAACGGATTTTATTCCCGCCAAGCTGAACGCCCAGTCAGGAAACGCGCGCCTCGCCTGGCCCGCAGCGTCCGCCATGCCCCGCCTACCCTGCCGCGGCCAACAGGCCCGGCATGCCCTCGTGGCGCGCCTGGGCGCGCTCCAGGATGAATTCGATGATCATCGCGATCGCGCGCGGATGATGCCGGTTCGGCATGTACAGCATGTACATGCCGCGGCCGAAGATACTGAGCCGCCATTGCGTCAGCGCGGCCAGCAGATCGCCGCGCGCGAAATCCTCGTGCACCACGTAGTCCGGCACGATGCCCACGCCCAGGCCGGCGCGGATCGCGTCGCGCAGGAAGGCGTAGTTGCGCGAGATCACGGTGGGCTCCAGCACCACGTGCTGGCGCGGCTGGCCGCCATAGTACGCGGACAACCGCAGCGGGCGGCCGATGACGGCGGCGCTGATGATCGGGCAGCCCGCCAGGTCCTCGGGCCGGTTCGGCAGCCCGCGGGCGGCCGCGTATGCCTTCGAGGCGCACGCCACGTAGCGGACCTGGCCCAGCTCCCGCGCGACCAGGTTCTGCGGCGGCTCCGACATGATGCGCACGGCGATGTCCACCTCGTCGCGCAGCAGGTCGTCGACGCTGTTCTCGAACAGCACGTCCAGCACGATATCCGGATAGGCCTGCTTGAATTCCAGCAGCCAGGGCGTCATGACGAATTGCCCGTAGCCGCTGGGCACGCTCAGGCGCACCTTGCCCTGGGGCGTCTTGCCCAGGGTCTCGATCGATTCGCGGGCGGCGGCGAGTTCGTCCTGGATGCTGCGGCCGTGGCGATACAGCTTCAGTCCGATTTCGGTGGGTTCGACGCGCCGCGTCGTGCGCCGCACCAGCTGCATGCCGACGGCGCGCTCCAGCTGGCTCAAGTGGTAGCTGACGTTGGCGCGCGTCATCTTAAGGCGGCGCGCGGCCTCGCTCAGATTGCCGGCGTCCAGGATCTCGACCAGCAAGGTCAGGGATTTGGTGTCCATGCGGCGTCTCCCGGGAGGCCCTTGCGAGGCATTGTCAAAATTTCTTATACGTAGTGTCAATTATAGATGCCATTGTCAAGACATATTTACTGGGAAAGAATAAAGCCACAAAAAAAAGGCGAGCCACCCCGGCCCGCCAGGCGCCGAATCCGCCCCTGCGTGGCGGGCCCGCGGCGCCCTTGACGGAGACACTGTCCATGACCGACAGCGCAAGCACCGGCGCCGCCCTCGCGCGCCGCTACGAAGACGTTCTCGTCGTCACCATCGACCATCCGCCGGTCAACGCCCTGAGCGCCGCCGTGCGCGCCGACCTGGCCGCGGCGATCCGCGACGCGCAGGCCGATCCGCAAGTGCGCGCCATCGTGCTGACGGGCGCCGGCAAGAACTTCATCGCCGGCGCCGACATCCGCGAATTCGGCAAGCCGCCGCAACCGCCCATCCTGCCCGATCTCTGCAACCAGATCGAGGCCAGCGCCAAGCCCGTGGTTGCCGTGCTGCATGGCGCGGCGCTGGGCGGGGGCCTGGAAGTGGCGCTGGCCGCCCATTACCGCATCGCGCTGCCCGGCGCCCGCCTGGGGCTGCCCGAAGTCACGCTGGGCCTGCTGCCCGGCGCCGGCGGCACGCAGCGCGCCCCGCGCCTCATGGGCGCGCAGGCGGCGCTGGACCTGATGCTGTCGGGCAAGCACCTGTCCGCCGAAGCCGCGCGCGACGCGGGGCTGGTGGACGCGCTGGCCGGCGTGGACGATGCGCTGGCCGCCGGCCTGGCCTACGCCCGCGAACTGCTGGCCCTGCGCGCCGGCCCGCGCCGCACCCGCGACGCCGACGCCGCGCTGGCGGACAAGCCCGCCGCGCTCGCCGCCGTCGAGGCGGCCGCGGGCCGCCTGGCCCAGACGGCCCGCGGTCTCTACTCGCCCGCCAGGATCGTGGAAGCCGTGCGCGCCGCCATCGAACAGCCCTTCGACGAAGGCCTGCGCACCGAACGCGCGCTGTTCCTCCAGTGCCTGGACAGCCCGCAGCGCGCCGGGCTGGTGCATGCCTTCTTCGCCGAACGCGAGGCCGCGAAGATCCCGGAACTGAAGCAGGCGCGGCCGCGCCGGGTGGAGCGCGTAGGCATCGTGGGCGGCGGCACCATGGGCGCGGGCATCGCCGTGGCGGTGCTGGACGCCGGGCTGCCGGTGGCCATGGTGGAACAGGACGACGCCGCGCTGGAGCGCGGCCGCGCCCGCGTCGCGCAGGTGTACGACCTGCTGGTCGGCAAGGGCAGGATGAGCGCCGACGAGCGCGCCGAGCGCCTGGCTCGCTTCACCGGCTCGACCGGCTACGAGGCCCTGGCCGACGCCGACCTCATCATCGAGGCGGTGTTCGAGGACATGGACGCCAAGCTCGCGGTCTTCGCGCAGCTGGACCGCGTGGCCAAGCCGGGCGCCGTGCTCGCCACCAATACCTCCTACCTGGACGTGGACCGGATCGCGGCCGCCACGCGCGGCCCGGCCGACGTGCTGGGCCTGCACTTCTTCTCGCCGGCCAACGTGATGAAACTGCTGGAAGTGGTGGTGGGCAGGCAGACCGCGCCCGACACGGTCGCCACGGGCTTCGACTTCGCGCGCCGGCTGCGCAAGATCCCGGTCCGCGCGGGCGTGTGCGACGGCTTCATCGGCAACCGCATCCTGGCCGCGTACCGACAGGCGGCGGACCTGATGATGGAAGACGGCGCCTCGCCCTACGACATCGATGCCGCGGTGCGCGAATTCGGCTACCCCATGGGCCCCTACCAGATGATGGACCTCGCCGGCGGCGATATCGGCTGGGCCACGCGCAAGCGCCGCGCCCCCACCCGCGACCCCGCGCAGCGCTACGTGCAGATCGCCGACCGCCTGTGCGAACGCGGCTGGTTCGGCCAGAAGACGGGCCGCGGCTATTACCTCTACCCCGACGGCGCCCGCCAGGGCCGGCAGGATCCCGAAGTGCTCGCCATCATCGACGCCGAGCGGCGCCGCGCCGCAGTGACCCCGCGCCCCTTCCCGCCGGAAGAGATCCAGCGCCGCTACCTGGCCGCCATGATCAACGAAGCGGCCAACGTGCTGCGCCAGGGCATCGCGCTGCGCCCGTCCGACATCGACGTGGTGGCCGTGGCCGGTTACGGCTTTCCGCGCCACCGCGGCGGGCCGATGCACTACGCCGACAGCGTCGGCCTGCCGCGCATCCTGGCGGACCTGCGCGAGTACGCCCGCGAGGATCCCGCCTTCTGGACGCCCTCCCCGCTGCTCGTCGAGCTGGCCGAGGCCGGCCGCGATTTCGCCAGCCTCAACCGGGCTGCCTGATTCCCCTTTACGACAGGTCACTCCATGCGCGAAGCCGTCATCGTCTCCATCGCCCGCACGCCCATCACCAAGGCCGGGCGCGGCGAATTCAACCTGATCGCCGGCCCCACGCTGGCCGCGCACGCCGTGCGCGCCGCGGTCGAGCGCGCCGGCGTGGACCCCGCGCTGATCGAGGATGCCATCCTCGGCTGCGGCTACCCCGAGGGCGCCACCGGCCGCAACATCGGCCGCCAGGCCGTGATCCGCGCCGGCCTGCCCGTCAGCGTCGGCGGCGCCACCATCAATCGCTATTGCGCGTCGGGCCTGCAAGCCATCGCCTCGGCCGCCAGCCGCATCGTGATGGACGGCGCGCCGGCCATGATCGCGGGCGGCGTGGAACTGGTGTCGCAGATCCGCACCCGCGACGACGGCGTGAGCGGCATGGACCCGTGGATCGTGGCCAACAAGCCCGATCTCTACCTGCCCATGATCGAAACCGCCGACATCGTCGCGGCGCGCTACGGCATCAGCCGCGAAGCCCAGGACCGCTACGCCGCGCAGAGCCAGGCGCGCGCCGAGGCCGCGCAGGCCGCCGGCCGCTACCGCGACGAGATCATCCCCGTCACCACCACGATGTCGGTCACCGACCGCGCGACCGGCGCGGTCAGCGAACGCGAAGTGACGGTGGATCGGGACACCTGCAACCGCCCCGGCACGCGCTACGAGGCCCTGGCCGAGCTGGCGCCGGTGCGCGGGGCCGGCCAGTTCGTCACGGCCGGCAACGCCTCGCAACTGTCGGACGGCGCGGCGGCCTGCGTGCTGATGGAAGCCGCGCAGGCGCAACGCGCAGGCATCGAGCCGCTGGGCGCGTTCCGCGGCCTGGCGGTGGCCGGCTGCGAGCCCGACGAAATGGGCATCGGGCCGGTCTACGCGGTGCCCAGGCTGCTGGCCCGTCACGGCCTGAGCGTGCAGGACATCGACCTTTGGGAACTGAACGAGGCCTTCGCCTCCCAGGCCCTGTACTGCCAGGAGAAGCTCGGCATCCCGATGGACCGCCTGAACGTGGACGGCGGCGCCATCGCGCTGGGCCATCCCTTCGGCGTCACCGGCGCCCGGCTCGCCGGCCACGTGCTGATCGAAGGCCGCCGCCGCGGCGCCCGCTATGCCGTCGTGACGATGTGCGTGGGCGGCGGCATGGGCGCGGCCGGACTGTTTGAAATCTATTGAGGAATCCCCATGGATCTGGAGTTCACCCCCGAGGAAAACGCCTTCCGCGATGAAGTGCGGACCTTCCTGGCCGAGCAGCTGCCCGAGCGCCTGTCGGCCCTGGTCGTCCAGGGCAAGCTGCTGGCGCGCGCCGACATGGTCGAATGGCATGCCATCCTGAACCGCCGCGGCTGGCTGGCCAGCCACTGGCCGGTGGAGTACGGCGGCACCGGCTGGAGCACGGTCGAGAAGTACATTTTCGACGAGGAATGCGCGCAGGCCGGCGCGCCGCGCATCGTCCCCTTCGGCTTGAGCATGCTGGGCCCGGTGCTGATCAAGTACGGCACCGAAGCGCAGCGGCGCCATTGGCTGCCGCGCATCCTGGACGGCAGCGACTGGTGGTGCCAGGGCTATTCCGAGCCGGGCGCCGGCTCCGACCTGGCCTCCGTGAAGACCACCGCCGTGCGCGACGGCGACAGCTACATCGTCAACGGCCAGAAAACCTGGACCACGCTGGGCCAGCACGCCAACATGATTTTCTGCCTGGTGCGCACCTCGCAGGAAGGCCGCCGCCAGGAGGGCATCAGCTTCCTGCTGGTCGACATGCAAAGCCCGGGCGTGGAGGTCCGCCCCATCATCACCCTGGACGGCGAGCACGAAGTCAACGAAGTGTTCTTCTCCGACGTGCGGGTGCCGGCGGCCAACCTGGTGGGCGAAGAGAACCGCGGCTGGACCTGCGCCAAGTACCTGCTGACCTACGAGCGCACCAACATCGCCGGCGTCGGACAATCGACGGCGGCGCTGGCGCGCCTGAGGACGGTGGCCGCGAGCCAGCGCCGGAACGGCCGGCCGCTGGCCGAAGACCCCGACTTCGCCGCCCGCCTGGCGCGCGTGGAGATCGAGCTGGCCAATATGCGCACCACCAATCTGCGCGTGGTGGCCGCCGTTGCCGGCGGCGGCGCGCCGGGCGCGGAAAGCTCGATGCTGAAGATACGCGGCACCCAGATACGGCAGGAGATCAGCGCGCTGAACCGCCGCGCCATGGGCCCGTATGCGCGCCCCTTCGTGCCCGAAGCCCTGCACGAAGGCTACGGCGGCCCGACCATCGGCCCCGAAGGCGCCGAGAGCGCCGCGGCGCAGTACTTCAACCAACGCAAGCTGTCGATCTTCGGCGGCTCCAATGAAATCCAGAAGAACATCATCTCCAAGATGATCCTCGGGCTGTGAGGGCTGGCCATGAACTTTGAACATACCGAAGACCGCCGCATGCTGTCGGACATGCTGCGCCGATTCGTCGCCGAGCAAAGCGGTTTCGCCGCGCGCGACCGCCACGCCCGCTCGGAACGCGGCTACAGCCTCGAACTCTGGCAGCGCTACGCCGAACTGGGCGCCATCGGCGCGCTCTTCAAGGAGGCTGACGGCGGGCTGGGCGGAACCGGCTTCGACATTTCCGTGGTGTTCGAGGCGCTGGGCCGCGGCCTGGCCGTCGAGCCCTTCCTGGACGCCCTGATGGCGGGCAGCGCCATTGCCGAGGCCGGCTCGCCCGCCCAGCGCGAAACCCTGGAGGCTCTGATCGCGGGCGCCCTCACCGTCTCGCTGGCGCATGCCGAACCCGATTCCGGCTATGCATTGGCCGAGGTCGGCACCCGCGCCGAACAAGGCCCCGGCGGCTGGGTGCTGAACGGCGCCAAGGCGGTGGTGGCGGCCGGCGAGCACGCGGACCTGTTCCTGGTCTCGGCCCGCGGCGCCGGCGCGCCGGACGACGAAGCCGGCATCAGCCTGTTCCTGGTGAGCGCCGGCACGCCCGGCCTGACGCTGCGCGGCTACGGCCTGATCGACGGCGGCCGCGCGGCCGAACTGACGCTGGACGGCGTCCAGCTCCCGCCCCAAGCGCTGCTGGGCGAGGCCGGCGCCGCCTACCCGGTGCTGGAGCGCGCCGTCGGCCGCGGCATTCTGGCCCTGTGCGCCGAGGCCGTGGGCGCCATGGATTGCGCGCGCGACGCCACCCTGGAATACCTGCGCACGCGCCGCCAGTTCGGCGTGCCCCTCGGCAGCTTCCAGGCCCTGCAGCACCGCATGGCGGACGTGCTGCTGGAAATCGAACAGGCGCGTTCGGCGGTGATCAACGCGGCGGCGGCGCTGGACCACCCCGACCGCGCCACGCGCGAGCGCGCCCTGTCCGCCGCCAAATACACCATCGGCCGCATCGGCACGCTGGTGGCCGAAGAGAGCATCCAGCTGCACGGCGGCATCGGCATGACCTGGGAACTGCCGCTGGCGCATTATGCCAAGCGCCTGGTCATGATCGACCACCAGCTGGGCGACGAAGACCATCACCTGCGCCGCTACATCGCGCTGGGACGGCAATAGACGGAGGACGACGGACATGACGCAGGCCCTGACCGCCCCGCCGCTGTCGCCGCCCTTCGCGGCCCCCTTCCCGGTGCGCACCGCCGACGACGTGCGCCGGCTGGCGGCCCGCCCGCTCGCCGAGACGCTGACGGTGCGCAGCACCTACGAGATCTTCCGCAACTCGGCCGCGGCCTTCGGCGACAAGACCGCGCTGACCTTCCTGCGCAGCGCCGACCCCGGCGACGAGCCCGTGCGCTGGAGCTACCGCGAACTGCTGGCCGGCATCCACCGGACGGCCAATCTGCTGCACAGCCTGGGCGTGGGTCCGGACGACGCGGTGGGCGTGCTGCTGCCGGGCTGCCTGGAATACCACCTGGCGCTGTGGGGCGGCGAGGCGGCGGGCATCGTCCAGCCGCTCAACCCCCTGCTGGCCGAGGACAAGCTCGCCTCCCTCATGAACGCGGCCCGCGCCAAGGTGCTGATCGCCTACGGGTCGGACGTGGAATGCGGCTCCTGGTCCAAGGCGCTGCGCCTGCGCGAACGCGTGCCCACGCTGCGCATGCTGCTGCGCGTGGCGCCGCTGGGCGAGCCGGCGTCCGAACGCCCCGCGCTGCCGGACGACGCGCTGGACTTCAACGCCGCGCGCGCCGCGCAGCCGGCGGACCGCCTCGTCAGCGGCCGCGACATCCAGGGCGGCGACGTGGCCGCGTATTTCCACACCGGCGGCACCACCGGCGCGCCCAAGCTCGCCATCCACACCCACGCCAACCAGGTCTTCAGCGCCTGGGCCGCGGTGCAACTGCAGAACGCCGGGCCCGGCGACGTGGTCATCAACGGCTATCCGCTGTTCCACGTGGCGGGCGTGCTGCCGGCCTCGCTGGCGGCCCTGTCGGCCGGCGTGGAGACCGTCATCCCCACCACCCTGCTGCTGCGCAACCGCGACGTGCTGCGCAATTACTGGCGCCTGGTCGAACACCACCGCGCCACCTCGCTGCAAGGCGTGCCCACCATCCTCGCGGCGCTGGCGGAGATTCCGCTGGCCGGCGCCGACATCTCGTCGCTGCGCTACTGCCGCACCGGCGCGGCGCCCTTGCCTGCCGAGCTGGCCGCGCGCTTCAAGCGCCTGTTCGGGCTGCACGTCAATGAAAGCCTGGGCATGACGGAAATGGCCGGCATCTCGACCATCTCGCCCCCGGGCTGCGAATTCCCGGTGGGCTGCGTGGGCTATCCGCTGCCCTATGTGCGGATCCGCATCGTCGGCCTGGACATGCCGGCCGGCACGCCCGCCCGCGACCTGCCCGCCGGCGTGCCCGGCATGGTGCTGTTCAAGGCGCCCAACGTCATCCCCGGTTTCCTCGACGCCGAAGACACGGCGCGCGCCTTCACCGAGGACGGCTGGCTGATCAGCGGCGACGTCGGCTACCTGGACCCGGAGGGCCGCCTGCACCTGCAAGGCCGCGCCAAGGACCTGATCATCCGCAGCGGCCACAACATCGACCCCAAGACCATCGAGGACGCCCTCGCCTCGCACCCCGCCGTACGGCTCTGCGCGGCGGTCGGCGCGCCCGACGCCTACGCCGGCGAACTGCCCATCGCCTTCGTCACGCTGGCCGAAGGCGCCCAGGTCCAGGAGGCGGAACTGCTGGCCTACGCCGCCGAACACGTGGACGAAAGCCCGGCGCGCCCCAAGCGCGTCATCGTGCTCGACAGCATGCCCATGACCAACGTGGGCAAGATCTACAAGCCGGACCTGCGCCGCCTGGCCGCCGCCGTCTCGGTGCAGGCCGTGGTGGAGCGCGTCTTGCGGGAAGCGGGCCTGACCGACGACGGCGCGCTGTTCCGCGTGCAGGCCGACGCGCAGCCCGACGTGGCCGTCCTGGCCGACGCCCGCGCCCCGGCGGCGCTGAAAGCCCGCCTGCGCGACGCCCTGGCCCGGTTGCCGATAAAGATCGCCTTGCGCGACTGAGCAGTCCCCCCACACACAACAACACCACAGGAGACAACCCCATGACCCACCAGCCCCTGCGGCGCGCCTGCCTGGGCGCCTTGCTGCTCTCGATGGCCGGCGCCGCCCTGCCCTTGGCCGCCACCGCGCAAAGCGCCTTTCCCTCCAAGCCCATCACGGTGATCGTGCCTTTCCCGGCCGGCGGGTCCACCGACCGCCACATGCGCATCGTGGCGCAGGACGCCTCCAAATACCTGGGCCAGCCCGTCATCGTGGAAAACCGGCCCGGCGCCGGCGGCACCCTGGGCCCCGCCACCATGGCCAAGACCGCCAAGCCCGACGGCTACACCATCTCCCTGTACACCCTGGCCATGCTGCGCATGCCCTACATGCAGAAAAGCAGCTGGGACCCGATCAACGACTTCAGCTTCATCCTGGGGCTGTCGGGCTACACCTTCGGCTTCACCGTCCGCGCCGATTCTCCGTACAAGACCTTCAACGAATACATCGAGGCCGCGCGCAAGGCGCCCGGCACCATCGACTACGGCTCCACCGGCGTGGGCTCGTCCCCGCACCTGCTGATCGAGGAAATCGCCATCAACGCCAAGGTCAAGCTGAACCACGTGCCGTTCAAGGGCAACGCGGACATGCAGCAGGCGCTGCTGGGCGGCCACGTCATGGCGCAAAGCGACGCCACCGGCTGGGACCAGTTCGTGGACTCGGGCAAGATGCGCCTGCTCGTCACCTTCGGCGAAAAGCGCACCACGCGCTGGCCCGACGTGCCCACCGCGCAGGAACTGGGCTACAAGGTCGTGTCCACCTCGCCCTACGGCCTGGCCGGCCCCAAGGGCATGGACCCCGCGGTCGTAAAGACGCTGCACGATGCCTTCAAGAAGGCGCTGTTCGACCCCGCCAGCATGGACGTCATGAAGCAGCTGAACCAGGAGCCCGCCTACCGCAACAGCCAGGACTACAAGGAATGGGCCCAGGCCACCTACATCAAGGAAAAGGGGCTGATCGAATACCTGGGACTGATGGCCAAGGATTGAGCGCCCAGCCTCCGCGCCGCCCAGGGACCGCGCGGCGCGGGCTCGATGCCCTGCGCCTGGGCGGCCTCACCAGGTGTACTTGACGCCTATCCTGCCGGCATATTGGTGATAGCTCTGCGCGCCCCAGGATCCGGCCACGTTGACCCAGCCCGTCCAGCCCTTGTTGAAATCGGCGTGCACGCCCAGCTTCAATTCATAGCGGTCTTCCGGATAGAGATCGCCGACGGACAGCTGATTGAACGACACCGAACTGCCGGTGTTGCTGTGCCACCAGTTCAGCGTCGCGAACGGCTGCGCCTTGCGGCCATTCCCCAGGTCGTAGGTGGTGTGGGTGCGCACGCCCAGCCGCGTGATGGTGCCGTGCGAATCTGCGCTGTCCACCCGGGTGCCGTTGGCTTCGGTCAGGCTGTCCGTGTCCGAACTCACGTAAATGATCTGAGCCTGGGGTTCGAGTATCCAGTCGCCGCGCAGCTTGAAGGCGTAGCCCGTCTCGGCGGACACCGCCCAAGCGCGGGAATCGTAGTCCACCCGCGGCAGATCGGTGCCCATTACCCGGTTGTTGTACCAGCCGTACTGGAACCAGGTGTCCACATAGGCGCCAAGCTTGCTCTCGTCGTTCTGGAACCAGGTGCCGTAGACACCCGCGCTGTAGCCTTGCACCTTGCCCTTGGCCTTGTAGGGGTTGCCGTCGGCGCGGGCCGTGCTGTCGGCGCTGCCATAACCCAGCATCGCGCCGAGATGCAGGCGGTCGGTTTCCGAGAACAGCTTCCATTGCGCCACGTCGCCGCCGCCTTGCAGCAGGAACATGTCGGTGCTGACGTCGAAGTTGCCGTCCCGGCTGTGCGAGCCTTCCCACTTGCCCACGGCCCGCAGCCAGAGCGCCCGGCGCTTGCTGTCCTCCGATTGAAACTGCTGGCCCTCGATGAACTGCGGCTCGCCCAGGCGGTCGTGCATGCTGTGCACGAACATCTGCCCGACCAGGCGCTGGTTCGCGAGATAGGCCGCGACTTCGGGGCGGTACAACGGCTCTGGATCGGGCCCCGGCACCGGCGGCACGGGGGGATTCGGCGGGATGGGAGGATCCGGCGGCACCGGAGGCGGATCCGGCTGTTTCTGGGAACGCAGATACCAGCTCTGGTCGGCGGGCGCGGCCGCCGAGCCCTGGTACAGCCGGTACTCATACGGGCCCGCCACCGCGCGGCCGGCCAGCGCGAACGCGCTGGATCCCGACACGCCGCCGTTGACGACCTCGACCACCTGTATCCCGCTGGCCGTCGTCAGCGCGCCCGGCCCGCCCGCGTTCTTGATGCGCAGTTGCGAAGCGCCGCTGGCGCTGCCGCCGTCAACGACCAGTTTGTCCGATGGCGAGCTGTCGTCGCCCAGGTAGGTATTGAGCGCAATGACGCCATCCCCGCTGTAGTTGCGCACCGTCAGCGTCTTGTATGCCCCGCCTTGCGGCGGCGTGAAGTCGATCAGGCTGGGATCGTTGACCAGGTTGGTGATGTTGGAATTGCCGGTCATCGTCCAGGTCGAATCCACCAGCGTCACGTTCGACGTGCTGCCCGCCTCCGTGACCGCCGCGCCCGTCAAGACCGCGTTGCGCGCCGTCACATTGGCCGTGGCGGGAGAGCCGGCGAGCACGCCGGGGGCATTGATGCCGCCGGGATTGCCCGCGTCGGGCGCCAGGCTGGGGTCCAGCCCGCGCAGCGTGCGGGTCCTGCTGCTCAGCAGGGTGCCGGAACTGGCTACCTGCAGCCAGTTGGTCGCGCCCTGGACCGTCGCGCCGTTCAATTGGATGTTCGCCACGCCACCGTCGACGCCGACGGCCGTCCCGGCCGTGCTGGCAATGCTGCCGCCGTTGATGACTGCGCTCTGCGTGCCCGTGTCGCTCGTCAGCAGCAGGCCGATGGACCCCGCTCCGCTCACCCCGACGGCGCTGCCCGTGGCCGCGTAGTTTGAAGTGCCGGCCACGACGACGCCATGGGCGGCGGCGCCGGACGTCTGCACCGAGCCGGCATCGAACACCACGTTGCTGGCCACGCCTTCCGCGAGGATCCCGAACCCGCCCTGCCCGCTGGTGACGACGGTGTTGCGCAGGGCCTGAACGACGGTGGCCGGCTCGCCGCTGCCCGTATAGGCATATAGACCTGCCGCATCCGTGCCGCGAGTCTCGACCCGCAGATCGGACAGCTCGGCGCGGGACCCGTTGATGCCCCAAACGCCGTAGGCGTCCGCGCCCTCGGTCAGGATGCGCGCGGTGGACCCGCCCTGGGGCGCCACGACCAGATGGTTGGTCGGGCTGACGTAACGGTGCAGCAGAATGCCGCTGCTGCCCTGGCCCGTGGTGTGGATATCGGTCGAGCCCTCTATCACCGCTTCGCCCACGCCCAGCATGTAGAAACCGTCAGAGCTCTGCCCGGTGGTGCTGATCCGCAGCGTCGAGCCCGGCCCCGAGGTGAATCGGCGCAGGAACGAGTCCGGGTAGGTCAGGCTGTAGCCCAGTTCGACGCCGCGCGCATACGATCCGCCGGTCGTCTGCACGTCCAGCACGCCGCCCGCATCCAGCGTAATGGCGGTGTTGTTGCTGGTCATGACCCCCTTGGGCCAGGGATTGCCGCCCGCGGGCGCGGCCTCGATCTTGAGGGTCGCGCCATTGCCGATACGCAGCTGGCTCGTCGTGCCGAACGGCGTGTGGCCCAGGTTCACGCCCTGGTACCCGCGGATCGTCACCGAGGAGCTCGGCGCCAGCGTAAAACTCGCCTGGGAGTTCACGGTCGATTGGAGCCCCAGGCCCGTGGTCGTCACCGTGGTGATGGTGACGTTGGTGCCGGTCTGGAAATTGATGTTGGCCGCCGGCCCGTTCGTGGCGAAGACACCCAGGTCCACATTGCCGATGGCGATGTTGCCCGGGCCGAAGTTCAGCGTGGCGCCGCCGACGCGGATCGCCGCGCTCGAACCCGTGCCCGTGACGCTGTCGCCGCCGTTCAGCGTGAACGTGGTGCCCGCGGGTACGGTGAACGGCGCGTAATTGGCGCCCCAGGCCGTGGTGGCGGCCAGCGACATGGCCGCGCCCATCGAGCGGGAGAACAGGGGCTTGGGAGGACTTGCGTGGTGTGCCATCCGATTCGTCTCCGTGATGACGTCCGGGCAGCAGGCCGGGACGCTCAAACCAGACCCCGGGGCAACCGGGGGTAACGACGATAGACTTCGATACCTACGCCAAACGTCCTAGTCCGGACGTGTGATGGGTGTAAATATTCTCATCAAAATTTCGGATAATCACTTTTTTTTGCACACTATGACGTCGGGTGTGCCATTTTGACAACGGGTCAAGCATCGACTTCGGACCGGCGGAGCCAGCCCGGCGCGGCGGGAATCACCACACCCGGAATACGCGCCCGGTCTGCGCGCCTTCCACGCTGCGGCTATAGGCCGCCGCGACGCGGCTGGCCGGCGCCGATTCAAAGCCCAGGAAATACGGGCCGTAGCTGTCCAGCGATTCCGTCAGCACCGTCGGGCTGACCGAATTGATGCGGATGCCGCGCAGTTCCACGGCGGCGCCGCGCACGAACCCATCGATCGCCATGTTGACCGCGGACGCGTTGGCGCCGTAGCGGATGGGCTCATCGCTGACGATGCCGCTGGTGAGGGTGATGGACCCGCCGTCATTGACGTAATGCTGGCCGATCAGCGCCAGGTCCACCTGGCCCAGCAGCTTGTCGTGCAGGCCGATCTTGAACTGCTCGGCCGTCATTTCCGCGAGCGGCCCGAAATGCAGGCTCCCCGTGGTGGAGACGATGGCGTCGACCTTGCCCACGCGCTCGAACAGGGCGCGGATGCTGTCGCTGCGGGTCACGTCGACCTGATGCTCGCCCCGGGATTTGCCCACGGCGATGATGTCATGGCGCTGGCCCAGTTCCAGGGCGACCGCGCGGCCTACGGTGCCAGTGGCGCCGATCAGGATGATTTTCATGGGGAACTCCAATTCGTCTGTGTGGGGGAATGCGCCCGCGACACCGCCAGCGCCTGAACGCATTCTGACCAAGGGAGGACCCGGGAAAAATCCTAAAATGGTGGGATCATTCCACACTCAGGGTGCGCAATTCATGGACCGCTTGCTCAGCATGGAAGTCTTCGTGGCGGTTGTCGAACTGGGCAGCCTGACCGCGGCGGCGGCCCGCCACTACATGTCTCCCGGCATGGCGGCCAAGCACATCAAGGGGCTGGAAACGCGACTGGGCCTGAGGCTCATGAACCGGACGACGCGACGCCAGAGCCTAACCGAAGCCGGCCAGGCCTATTTCGCGCGCTGCAAGGTGATCCTCTCGGACATCCGCGACGCGGAACAAGGCGCCGAAGCCATGCTCGCGGCCCCGCGCGGCCATCTGCGCATCACGTCTACCGTGACTTTCGGTTCGTTCGCGCTGGCCCCGGCTATCGCCGACTATCTGTCCGAGTATCCCGACGTCAGCGTGGACCTGGCCTTGAGCGACGCCGTCGAAGACGTGGTGGCCTCGCGCTACGACCTGGCGGTGCGCATCGGCGAGCCCGCCGACTCGGGGCTGGTGGCGCGCAGGATCGGGCGTTACCAGATGATCATCTGCGCGGCGCCGGCCTATCTGGAACGCCACGGCACGCCCCAAACCGCCGGCGACCTGGCGCGCCATCAATGCCTGGATTTTTCCTACTGGAACCGCCGCGCCAGCTGGCTTCTGAATTCGGAAGCGGGCGGCGCCGCCTATCCGGCCGGGCGCTTCGTGTCGAACAACGGCCAGGCGCTGCGGCAGGCGGCGCTGGCCGGATTCGGCATCGTGCTGCAGCCGGAGTTGCTGCTGGCCGAGGACGTCCGCGCCGGCCACCTGGTTCCGATCCTGCAAGCCGTCTGGCCCGCCCCCCGGCCGATCTCGCTGCTGTATCCGAAGGATCGCAAAGCCCTGCCCAAGCTCACGACTTTCGTGGACTTCATGGTGAAAAGGTTCGCCCGGCCGGCGAAGTAGCCCAAGCCTCGATCTTGCCGCCTTTTGCTAGACTGACCGGCTCGATTTTTCCCTTTACCCCGGTTCCCCCATGCCCCAGGAAGCCCGCCCCGACCCCAGCGCCGACGATATCGCCAAGGAAATCGCGGCCGCCATCGTCGCGCACAAACTGCCGCCGGGCACGCGGCTGCGCGAGGAAGCGCTGGCGGGGGTGTACCAGGTCAGCCGGACCAAGATCCGCGCCGCGCTGCTGATGCTGTCCAAGGACAAGCTGATCAACATCGTGCCGGACAAGGGCGCATTCGTGAGCAAGCCGGACGCGAACGAGGCGCGCGAGGTCTATGCCGTGCGGCGCATCCTGGAAGCGGCCCTGGCGCGCGAGTTCGTGGCGCGCGCCACGGCGGCCGACTATCGCCGCATCGACGCGCATCTGGCCGAGGAAACCCGGGCGCTGGAGAACGGCGACGTGCAGGAACGCAACCGGCTGCTTGGGCACTTCCACATTCTGCTGGCCGAGACGGTGGGCAATTCGGTGCTCACGGGGATGCTGCGCGAGCTGTCCGCTCGCAGCGCGGTCATCACGATGCTGTACCAGAGTTCGCACGACGCCAGTTGCTCCTCGCGGGAGCATCGCGACTTCATCGAGGCCGCCCGTCGGGGCGACGCGGAGCGCGCCTGCGCGCTGATGGACGCGCATCTGGAGCACGTGCAGACGACGCTGAACTTCAAGAGCGGCGGCCAAGCCCGCGGCGATCTGGTGACCGCGCTGCTCAGTTGACGCCGGGCCCGCCGGCCGGGGCGGGCGCCCCTGCCCCCAGCAGCTGGCCCATCCGCTGCTGCAGCCACTGCTCCGTCTCGCTCAGGCTGCCGCCCTGCAGCCAAAGCGTGCGCACGGACAGCATGGGCAGGAACAGGTCCGCGCAGCGCACGCTGACGAGCTGGCTGCTGAAGCCTTCGTATTCGCCAATATTCAGCGGCAGGATGGCCCAGCCCACGCCGTGGGCCGCCATGGCGGCGATGTTGTAACTGCTATCGGCCCGCCATACCGACGGGCTCAGCACGACCTGCTCCACGCCGTCCATCTGCATGAGCAGTTGGCGATGCCGCGCCAGGTCGTTGCGCCCGACTTCGACCAGCGCCGCCAGCGGGTGGCCCTGGGCGACGAAGATGCCCTGGGCCACATTGCCCAGATGGCGGTGCGCGAAGGCGCTGCCGGGATCGCCGCGGTCGAATTGGAAGGCCAGGCTGGCGCGGCCCTGCTCCACGTAGCCCGCGACTTCCGTGGCGGTCCCGTTGAGCTGGGTGAGTTCCAGCGCCGGATAGCGCTCGGCCAGTTCCTTGAGCAGTTGGTCCGCCACCAGGTAGGGCAAGCCTTCATCCAGGGCGATGGACAGGCGCGCCTCGCGCCCGGCGGCGAAGGCCAAGGCGCGCTGCTCCAGCGCGCCGGCCTGCCGCAGCAGTTCGCGGGCCTCCTGCAGCATGACCTCGCCGGCGGGGGTCAGGGTGGCGTTGCGCCGCGACCGGTCGAACAGCTCCACGCCCAGATCCGCTTCCAGCAGGCCCACCGAGGTGCTGATCGCGGACTGCGCCCGGCCCAGGCGGCGCCCGGCCGCCGAGAACGATCCGGCCTCGGCCGCGGCGGCGAATTGACGCAGTTGGTCCAGCGTCCATTGCATAGGCTATCCCTCCATGATTCATCTATTTTATAGATGGATACCAACTTTTTTTCCTCAATTAAAAGATAGATAATGGCGACCCCTGAAACCCGGCCATCCCGGCCCCGCCCGCGCAAGCGGGGCGGCAAGCGTTTCAGTTCCGGGAGTAGAACCATGCAGCGGACCGAACCGAACGCTGTCGCCACGGCCGCGCCCGGCCGCTGGCTGGTGCTGGCCATCGTGTCCAGCGCCTTGCTGTTGATCGTGGTCGACATGACCGTCCTGTACACCGCCCTGCCGCGGCTGACGCATGACTTGAACGTCAATGCATCGGAAAAACTGTGGATCGTGAACATCTATGCGCTGGTCGTGTCCGGCCTGCTGCTGGGCATGGGCACGCTGGGCGACCGCCTGGGCCACAAGCGCCTGTTCATGGCGGGGCTGGCCGTCTTCGGCGTCGCCTCCCTGGCCGCCGCCTATTCGCCGGGCGCGGCCACGCTGATCGCGGCGCGCGCGCTGCTGGCGGTGGGCGCCGCCATGATGATGCCGGCCACGCTGTCCATCCTGCGGCTCACTTTCGCCGACGAGCGCGAGCGCGCGGTCGCCATCGGCGTCTGGGCCTCGGTCGCCTCCGGCGGCGCGGCCGTCGGCCCGGTCGTGGGCGGCGTGCTGCTGGAGCATTTCTGGTGGGGCTCGGTCTTCCTCATCAACGTGCCCATCGTGCTGCTCGCCCTGCCGCTGGCCTGGCGCCACATCCCGGTCAGCCGCGCGGACGCGTCCCGCCCCTGGGACCTGGCCGGGTCCCTGCAGGTGATGGCGGGCCTGATCCTCTGCGCCTACGCGCTGAAGGAGCTGGGCAAGCCCGCGCCCTCTTGGGCCCACGCCGGCCTGGCCTGCGCGGCGGGCGCCGCCCTGCTGGCCGTGTTCGTCCGCCGCCAGCGCGCGCGGCCCTATCCCCTGATCGACTTCGCCATCTTCCGCAACCGCGCCTTCAGTTCGGCCGTGGCCTCGGCGCTGTTCGCGGCGGCGGCGCTGCTGGGCATGGAGCTGGTGTTCAGCCAGCGGCTGCAGCTGGTCATGGGCAAATCGCCGCTGGAAGCCGCGCTCTTCATCCTGCCTCTGTCCGCGGCCGCCTTCATCGCCGGACCGCTGGCGGGCTGGATGCTGGGGCGGGTCGACAGCGCCCGCATGCTCTTCCTGTCGCTGCTGGTCTCGGGCCTGGGCATGGGCGGCTACCTGTTGAGCTACGACGCCACGCTCTGGCCGCAGATGGCCAGCCTGTGCGTGCTGGGCGCGGGTATCGGCGCCACCATGACGGCGGCGTCCAGCACCATCATGCAAAGCGCCACGCCGGAACGCGCCGGCATGGCGGCCTCGATCGAGGAAGTGTCGTACGAACTGGGCGGCGCGCTGGGCGTCACCCTGATGGGCTCGATCCTGTCGGGCGTGTACGCGCGCTCGCTGGCGGTGCCCGACGGGCTGCCCGCATCGGATGCCGCGCGCGACAGCCTGGACCAGGCGCTCATCATCGCCGAGGACGTGCCGGCGGACCTGGGCGCGACGCTCGCCCACCTGGCCAGGACGGCGTTCGACGCCGGCTACGCGGCCGTGCTCGCCACCGCCACCGTGCTGCTGCTGGCCACGGCGGCGTTCGTGCTGCTCAACCGCAAGCGCATGCGCGCCTGAGCCCGCGCCCGGCGCTCAGCCATTGCGGAAGGCGTGGTCCATGTCGGCGATCAGGTCCTCCTCGTGTTCCAGCCCGATGGAAATCCGGATCAGCCCCTCGGACACGCCGGCCGCGTCGCGCTCGGCCGCGGGCACGCCCGAATGCGTGGTGGACGCCGGATGGCAGATCAGCGATTCGGTGCCGCCCAGGCTCACGGCCGAGCGGAACAGCTGCAGCGCGTTGATGAAGCGGAACGCCCTGGCCCGCCCGCCTTCCAGCACGAAGGCGAAGGTCGAGCCCGGGCCCGTGCACTGGCGCTTGTAGACCTCCTGGTAGGCGCGGTCGGCGATCAGTTCCGGATGGTAGATCCGCAGCTTCTCATGCGGATTGCCCGACAGCCATTGCGCCACCTTGGTGGCGGTGCGCGCCGCCTGCTTCATGCGCAGCACCACGGTTTCCATCGAACGCGTGATCATCCAGCAGGAATGGGGATCCAGCTGCGAGCCGAAGGCGCTGCGGATGGCGCGCACCTTCTTGATCAACTCTTTGCTGCCCGTGACGGCGCCCGCCACCAGGTCGCTGTGGCCGCCCACGTATTTCGTGAGCGAATACACGCAGAGGTCCACGCCGTGCTCGGCCGGCTTCTGGAAGATGGGGCCCAGCAGCGTGTTGTCGCAGACCGAGATCGGGCGGTAGCCGTGCCGCCCCTCGAACGCGTCCAGCTCGTTCTTCATGGCCTCGAAGTCGATCAGCGCATTGGTCGGGTTGGCCGGCGTTTCCACGTAGAAGAGACGAACCGGCCCCTGGGCCGCGGCGGCCTCCAGCGCCTCGCGCATGCTGCTGGGCGACAGGCCGTCGCGGATGGGATGCGAACCGATGCCCCACTCCGGAAAGATCCGGGAGATCAGGGTTTCGGTGCCCCCATACAGCGGCACCGACTGCACCAGCTGGTCGCCCGGGCGCAGGAACGCCAGGAAGACCGCGCTGATCGCCGACATGCCGCTGGAAGTCACGGCCGCGTCCTGCGAGCCGTCCAGCAGCGCCAGCCGGTCTTCCACGATTTCCAGGTTCGGGTGATTGAAGCGGCTGTACACCAGCCCCGCGGATTCGCCCTGCGGCAGGGGCTTGCGGCCCGACACCAGGTCGAAGAATTCCGCCCCGTCCTCGGCCGAGCGGAAGGCGAAGGTGGAGGTCAGGAACACCGGCGGCTTGACGGCGCCCTCCGACAGGAAGGGGTCGAACCCGTAGGACATCATCTGCGTTTCCGCATGCAGCGGGCGGCCGAAGATGTCCTTCTTGTGATAGCTGGAGTAACTCATGGTCTGCCTCTCTCGGTTTGCGGGTCGCGCATGCGAAAACGATAGCGCCGGCGGCCCGGGGATGCATGGCAGTATGGGCGCGCGCCGCGGCAATATTCTTTCCATTTCAACTGCCTGGCGGCGATAATGGGAAACAACGTTTCCCATATGAAGAATTTCATGAAAGACACTGCCTCGTTACATCAACTTGACGCGATCGATTGGAAAATCATGAAAATCCTTCAAGAAGATGGGCGGCTCAGCAACGCCGAGCTGGCCGAGCGCGTGTCGCTGTCCGCCTCCCCCTGCTGGAAGCGGCTGAAGCGGCTGGAAGCGTCCGGCGTGATCCGCGGCTACCAGGCCATCCTGGACCGCCGCGCGCTGGGCATGGGGGTGGTGGCCTTCGTCAGCATCTCGCTGGAAAACCACGCGGAAAAGACCTGCCAGGCCTTCGAGGCCGGCGTGCTCGCCATGCCCGAGGTGCTGGCGTGCCACAACACCACGGGCCAGCACGATTACCTGCTGCACATCGTGGCGCGCGATTTCGACGCCTATTCGGAGTTCGTGCGCAATCGCCTGCGGCCCTTGCCGGGCGTGAAGGAGCTGTTGAGCACGCTATCGATGCACGAGGTCAAATCCTCGGCCAAGCTGCACCTGTAGCGCCGCCCCGCCGCTACAGCTCGCCGGGCACCACGCGGTTGCGGCCCTGCCGCTTGGCCTGGTAGAGGCCGCGGTCGGCCGCCTGGATCAGCTCGGTGCACAGCTGCTCGTCATGGGGCACGGCGGTGGCGGCGCCGATGCTCACCGTCAGCCAGGGCCCCGAGCCCGCGTCCTTCTGGGGAATCTGCATGGCCTCGACCGCGCGCCGCAGCTTTTCGGCGGCCAGCCTCGCGCTGCCGGCCGGCGTGCCCGGCAGCACCAGCGCGAACTCCTCGCCGCCGAAGCGCGCCGCCAGGTCGGTGGAGCGGTCGCAGCTGGCGAAAATGGTGCTGGCCACGCGCTTGAGGGCCTCGTCGCCCGCAATGTGGCCGTAGGTGTCGTTGTAGGACTTGAAGTGGTCCACGTCTATCATCAGCATGCTGATTTCGCGGCTGTCGCGGCGCGCGCGCTGCCATTCCGCGTTCAGGTATTCATCGAAATAGCGCCGGTTGCCCAGGCCGGTCAAGCCGTCGGAATTCGTGAGGCGGCGCAGTTCCATATTGCTTTCCAGCAGCTGCTGCTGGCTCTGGCGCAAGGCCTGGTAGGCCTCGTCGCGCTGCACCAGCGCCAGATAGGAGCGCGAGTGGTAGCGGATGCGCGCCACCAGCTCGATGGAGTCGGGCAGCTTCACCAGGTAATCGTTGGCCCCGGCCGAAAAGGCGGCGCTCTTGATCGCCGGGTCTTCCTTGGTGGACAGCACGATGATGGGGATGTCGCGCGTCACCGGATGGCTGCGGTATTCCTGCACCAGGCTCAGCCCGTCCACGCCCGGCAGCACCAGATCCTGCAGGATCACGGTGGGACGCGTCTGGATCGCCACCGACAGCGCCTTTTCCGGATCCGAGCAGTAGTGGAAATCGATATTGCCCTCCGTGGCCAGCGCCCGCCTGATGGCTTCGCCGACCATCACCTGATCGTCGACGAGCAACACCATGGCCGCATGCGAATGCAGGTTCGCCGAGGCCGAGCTGTCAATGGGAGGGTACATAGTCAGTCCTTCTTTTTTTGGCAATGTCCGGCCGCTCAGGCAAATGCCTGTATCAAGCGGGGAGCGATTTGGTCCAATGGGCAGATTTCCACGGCCGCCTGCATGGCCGCCGCGGCCTTGGGCATGCCGTACACGGCGCTGGTGGCCTGGTCCTGGGCGATGGTCAGGCAGCCGCGCTCGCGCAGCGCCCGCAGTCCGCGCGCGCCGTCCTGGCCCATGCCCGTCAGCAGCACGCCGACCACCCGGCCGCGCCAGTGCTGGGCCACGCTGTGGAAAAACACGTCGATGGAAGGCCGGTACAGGCTTTCCTTGGGATCTTCGGCATACCGCAGCGTACCATCGGCCAACAGGCGCAGATGGTCGCCGGTGCCGGCCAGCAGTATCTGGCCGGGCGCGGGCGACTCGCCTTCGCGCACCAGCCGCACCGGCAAGGCCGCCTGGTCGTTGAGCCAATCGGCCATGCCCGCGGCGAACGATGCGTCCACGTGCTGCACCAGCACGATGCCCGCGGGAAAGTTCGCCGGGACGCCGGCCAGCAGTTGCGCCAGCGCCGCGGGGCCGCCGGCCGAGGCGCCGATCACCAGCAGGCGCCGCGGATCCGCCTGCGGCCCCGGCCCGGCCACGGGGCTCAAGGCGGGGCGCTTGCCGTAGCGGCCGATCAGCCAGCCGATATTGCGGATCTTGCGCAGCAGGGGCGCGGCCGCGGTGCGCAAGTCGGCGCAGCCCACCACCGGCGTGTCGGCGGCGTCCAGCGCGCCGTGGCCCATCGCGTCGAACACGCGCGAGGTATGGCGCGCGACGTCCGCCGTGACCACCACGATGGCACAAGGCGTTTCGGCCATGATGCGGCGCGTGGCTTCCACGCCGTCCATGACGGGCATGATCAGGTCCATCAGCACCAGGTCCGGCCGGTCGCGGGCGCACAGGTCCACGGCCTCCTGGCCGTTGGCCGCCACCCAGGCCACCTGGAGCTCCGGCTCCAGCGCGATCGCTCGCCGCAGCATTTCCACCGCCAGCGGCATATCGTTGACGATCCCGATTCTCACGTGCTCGCCTTCCCGATCAGGTCTTCCACGGCGTCGAGCAGCGCATCGTCATGGAAGCTGCCCTTGGCCAGATAATAATCGGCGCCGGCGTCCAGCCCGCGCCGCCGGTCCTCTTCGCGGTCCTTGTAGGACACCACCATGACCGGCAGGGAGCGCAGCCCCGGGTCGGCCTTGATGCACGACACGAGTTCGATGCCGTCCATGCGCGGCATGTCCACGTCGGTCACGACCAGGTCGAACGGCTCGCTGCGCAGCATGTTCCAGCCGTCCATGCCGTCCACCGCCACGGCCACGTCGAAGCCGCGGTTCAACAGCAGCTTGCGCTCCAGTTCGCGCACCGTGAGCGAATCGTCCACCACCAGCACGCGCTTGCGGCGGCGCGCCTGGGCCGAGGCCCCCGGCCCGTCCACGCGGGCCAGCCGCCCGCCCTCCACCAGCTTCTGCACCGACCGCAGCATGTCTTCCACGTCGAGGATCAGCAGCGGCGTGCCGTCGTCCATCAGCGAGCCCGCCATCACATCCTGCACCTTGCCCAGGCGCGGATCCAGCGGCTGCACCACCAGCGTGCGCTCGCCCACGTAGCGGTCCACGGCGATGCCGTAGAGCCGGTCGTGGTCGCCCACGAGCACCACGCAGACCGTCTCGGAGAAAGGCGCGGGCTCGGCCGCGCTGAGGATCTGGCGCGCCGAGACCAGCCCGACCTGGCGGTCCATGAAGCGGAAATGCTGGTGGCCTTCCAGCTGTTCGATGTCCTCGGCGCGCACTTGCAGCGCATGATTGACGTAGGCCAGCGGAAACGCGTAGATCTCGTCCTGCACTTCGACCAGCAGGCTGCGCACCACCGACAGCGACAGCGGCATTTCCAGCATGAAGCGCGTGCCCTGCCCGGCCTGCTGGTGGATGCGCACGGCGCCGCGCAGCTGCCGCGCCATGGTCTGCACCACGTCCAGCCCCACGCCGCGGCCCGAGATCTCGGTGACCTCGCCGCGCGTGCTAAACCCCGACAGGAACAGGAATTCCAGCAGCTCCGCCTCGGTCAGGCGCGCGGCCGTCTCCGGGCTGGCCAGCTTGCGCCGCACTACCTCGCCGCGCAGCCGCTCCGGCGAAATGCCGGCGCCGTCGTCGCTCAATTCGATCAACAGCATGCCGGCCGCGTGGCGCGCCGACAGCCGGATCAGGCCCTCGGGCGGCTTGCCCGCCGCCACCCGGGACGCGGGCATTTCTATGCCGTGGTCCACCGCGTTGCGCAGCAGATGGGTCAGCGGCGCATCCAGCTTTTCCAGGATGTCGCGGTCCACCTGCGTGGACTCGCCCTCGATTTCCAGCCGGACCTGCTTGCCCAGCGAACGGCCCAGGTCACGCACCATGCGCGCCAGGCCGCCCACGCCGTCGCCGAAGGGGCGCATGCGGCAGGCCAGCGCGGTGTCGTAGAGGCGCTGGGCCAGGTGGCCCATGCGCCAGCCGAATTCGTCGACCTCGCCGGCGCGCTGCGACAATTCCCGCTGGCATTGCTCGACGATGCGCTGCGCGTCGTCCAGCGCCGCCTGCGCGCGCGCGTCCAGGGCCTGCCCGGCCAGCGCGGCGCGCACGCCGTCCAGCGCCTGCACCGCGCCCGCCTGCATGCGCCGCAGGCGCAGCAGCGACGCGCCATACGGCGCGATCCAGTGCGATTCCACCAGCGTCTCGCTGGACAGCCCCAGCAGCTTGTTCAAGGTGTCGGCGGTGACGCGCAGCACCCGCTCGCCGTCGCCCAGCCCCAGATCGGTGCTGCGCCGCGTCGGGGCCGAGGGCGAGGCCGCGGCAGGCGCGGGCTCGTCCAGCGCCGGGATCGGCGGCAGGAAGTCGGAAGGCCGGGGTGCGCGCGGCGCGGCGGGCGCGGGCGGCTGCGCATGGGCCGCGCCGCTCAGGCGCGCCACCAGCGCGTCGATCTCGCCGCCCAGCTCGGTGCCCGGCGTGGCCACGCGCTGCAGCAGGTCGGCGCCCAGCAGCAAGGCGTCGATGTCGGCGGCCTGCAAACGCAGGCGGCCTTCCTTCGCCTCGACCAGGCAGTCCTCCATGGCGTGCGCGATGCGCACGGCGGGATGCAGGTCCACGATGCGGGCGGCGCCCTTGAGCGAATGCGCCGCCCGCATGCAGGCTTCCAGCTGCGGCGCCGAGGTCGGATCGTGCTCCAGCGCCAGCAGGCCGTTGTTCAGCACCTGCACCTGGGTGCGGGTTTCGAGCTGGAACAATTCCAGGAGCGACGCGTCGCGCATCTGTTCCGGGTTCACGCCAGGCTCCGTTCCAAAGCTTGCATCAGCAAGGTCTCGTCCAAGACGCCCACGGCGCGGCCGCCGCAGCGCGCCACCCCGCGCGAATACTTCAGGCTCGCGCCCTCCACCGTGGCGGGCAGCGGCTCCAGCCGGCCGAGATCGACCGAGTGGATGCCCTCCACCTCGTCCACCGGCAGCACCACCGCCCGGCCGGCCCCGCCGAGGATCAGCATGCGCGCGGCCGCCGGGCGCTCGCGCGCCTGCGCCATCGCATCCAGGCCCAGCAGCCGGGGCAGCGACACACAGACGGTGAGCGTGCCGCGCACGTTGGCCACGCCCAGCATCGCAGGATCGCGGCGATGCGGCAAGCCCAGGATGCGGCGCATGCCGGCCACTTCGTCCAGCGCGCGGGTCGGCAATGCCAGCCATTCGCGCTGCACGCGGAACACGAGCAGCGAGGAAAGGTCGCCCCGTTCCTGCGTGCCGGCGGCGGCGGCGTCGCCGTCTTCCATCTGCGGCGGCAGGCGGTCCAGGATGCGCTTGGCCGCCGCGGCGTAGACGGAACAGTTGCGGCAATGCACGTGCGCCGGCAACTGCGGACAGCTTTTGTCGCCGCGGATGCCGATGCGGTTCCAGCAGTCGTCCACGTCGGACAGGATGCCCAGGGGTTCAGTCACGTCGCGCCTCCTCGCGCGCCGCGCGCGCCTGCAGGCGGCGGGCGCCTTCGTGGTCGCCGTCGGACGCGACCAGCGCGGCCAGGTGCAGCAGGGCCTTGCGGTGCGTCGGATCCAGGTAGAGCGCCTTGCGGTACGCGGCCTGGGCCTGGCGCGCCTCGCCCGCGGCATCCTGCAGCAACCCTTGCAGGTACAGGGCCTCGGCGCTGGCGCCGTGCGCATCGAGATGCAGCCGGCACTGCGCCATGGCGTCGCTCACCCGCCCCTGGTCCGCCAGCGCGGCAATGCGACGCAGCGATTCCTGCGCGCCCTGCTCCGCCGACGGCGCGGCGGGCATCGCGGCCCGCGGCAGCGGCAGGCCCGACGCCGGCGCCTGCGGCATCGGCCGCCTGGGCGGCGTCCAGGCGTGCACCAGGGGCCGCGCGGGCGGCGGCGCGGGCGCGGCCGCCGGAGGCGCCGAAGGGCGCGCCTGGAAGGCGAACGACCGCGCCAGCGGCACCGCCGGCAGCCGGCGCGCGGTCAGCAGGCTGGTTTCGGCGGGGCCGACGAACAGCGCGCCGTCGTCCCGCGTGAACCGCAGCAGCACCTGCACGGCGCGTTCCTGGGTGGCCGCGTCGAAATAGATGAGCAGGTTGCGGCAAAAGACGAAATCGTACGGCGCCGCGCCAGCCAGCAGGCCGGCGTCGAACAGGTTGCCGGCGCGGAACCGGACGCGGTCCGCCACCTGCGCGGCGAGCCGGTGGCCATCGGCCGTCTCGGTGAAATAGCGGTCGCGGTAGGCCAGGCCGTCGCCCCGGAACGAGTTGCGGCCGTACACGGCGCGCTGCGCGAATTCGATCATGCGCTGGCTGATGTCGACCGCGTCGACCTGGAAACGCTCGGCCGGCACGCCCGCGTCCAGCAGGGCCATGACGATGGAATACGGCTCTTCGCCGCTGGAGCAAGGCAGGCTCAGCACGCGCAGCACGCGGTTCTCGGCGCCCGCGGCGTACAGGCGCTCGCGCGCCAGCGCGGCCATCGCGGCCTGCGATTCGGGATACCGGAAGAACCAGGTCTCCGGCACGATGACGGCTTCGATCAGCTGCTGCATTTCGTCGGGCGAGGCCTGGGCCTGCAACAGATAGTCGCGCTCGTCCTCGACCCCGGCCGCGCCCATCCGGCGCCGCACCGCGCGCTCCACGGCGGCGCGGCCGATGGAGCCGCTGTCCAGTCCCATCCGCCGCTTGAGCAGCGCGCTGAAGTCGTCGATCAGCATCATGGCCGCGCCTCGCCGTCGGGAAACAGCAGCGCGCGCACCGGCGCGGGCAACAGCTCGTCCACGGTCACGGCCTGCACCATGCCGCGGGCGTCGCTCAGCACCGGCCCCAGGTAGCGCGCGCCGGGATTGTCCAGGCCGCCGGGCTGGAAGGCGGCGGGATCGAAGTGCGCCGTCTCGGTCGCCTGCTCCAGGATCAGCCCCAGCAGGCGCTCGCCCGCCCCCGGGCCGGGCCGGTAGCGCAACAGGGCCAGGCGCGTGCTGGTCACGGCGGCGGCGGCGCCCCGCCCGGCCAGCGCGCTCATGTCGATGACCGGCACCGACGCGCCCCGGCGGTCCAGCAGGCCCGCCACCCAGGCGGGCGCGCCGGGCACCTGCTTCAGGACGCGCAGGCCCAGCACCTCGGCCACGCCACCCGCCTCCAGCGCATAGCGGTCCTCGCCGATGCGAAAGAGCAGGTACAGCCGGCGTCCGGCCGCCGCGCGGGGAGCGTGGTCCGCCATGGCCGCCGTCACACCTTGAAGCGCGACACGCCGCTGCGCAGGTCGTTGGCCACCAGCGTCAGCTCTTCGATGGCCAGCGTGGACTGGCGCAAGGATTCCACCGTCTGCTGCGCCGCGTCGCTCAATTGCTGCAGCGCCTGATTGATCTGTTCGGCGCCGGTGGCCTGCGCCTGCATGCCTTCGTTGACCATCTGCACCCGCGGCGCCAGCGTCTGCACCTGCTGGATGATCTGCGACAGCTGGTCGCCCACCTGCTGCATGTCGGCCATGCCGCGGCGCACTTCCTCGGAGAACTTGTCCATGCCCATGACGCCGGCCGATACCGACGACTGGATCTCGCGGACCATCTGCTCGATGTCGTAGGTGGCGACGGCGGTCTGGTCCGCCAGGCGGCGGATCTCGGTGGCCACGACGACGAAGCCGCGCCCGTACTCGCCCGCCTTCTCGGCCTCGATGGCGGCGTTGAGCGACAGCAGATTGGTCTGGTCGGCCACTTTCGTGATGGTGGTCACGACCTGGGTGATATTGCCCGCCTTCTCGTTGAGGATGGCCAGCTTGGCGTTGACCGAGCCGGCCGCGCCCACCACGTTGCGCATGGTGTCTTCCATGCGCGCGAGCCCCACCTGGCCGCTGCCGGCCAGCGCCGCGGTCTGCTCGGCGGCGCCGGACACCTCGGTCATGGTGCGCACGAGTTCCCGCGAGGTGGCGGAGATTTCCCGCGAGGTCACGCCGATTTCGGTGGTGGTGGCGGCCACTTCCGAGGCGGTCGCCTGCTGTTGCTTGGACGTGGCCGCGATTTCGGTGACCGAAGTGGCCACCTGCACCGCCGAGCGCTGGGTCTTGCCCACCAGCCCCGTCAGCTCGTCCACCATGCCGTTGAAACCGGTCTCGATGGCGTTGAATTCGTCCTTGCGGGCCAGTTTCAGGCGGCGGGTCAGGTCGCCGCCGCCGGTGGATTCCAGCGTCCTGACGATGTCGCGCATGGGATTGGCGATCGCCCGCATCAGCAGGACGCCGCAGACGACGGCCGCGGCGATGGCCATGGCCAGCGACACCAGCATGCCGACTTCCGCGCTTTCGACGGACTTGCGGATCGCGGCGGCGGCCTCGTCGGCCTGCCGCTTGTTCTCGACCACCATCCGGGCCAGGATGTCGCGGCCCTTGTAGAAAGCGGGCCGCAGCTCCGCCTTGATGCGCGCCTGCGCCCGGCCCGGGTCCGCCAGCGTGGCGGGCGCCAGGATGTCGGCGCGGATGCGCTTGTACTCCTGCAATTCCCGTTCGAACTCGTCGAACATCTGGCGGTCGTCCTCGCGCGCGACCGTGCGGCGGTACTGCGCGATGTGGTCTTCCAGCAGTTGGTCGTTCTTGGGCAGCGCTTCCAGGGCGCCCAGGCGCTCCTGTTCGCTATCGGTGCTGAACGCGTCCTGCACCGCCACGAAGCCCGCGAACCAGGAGGCGCGGATCGAAGTGCTGTAGTAGATGCCGGGCACGGCGTCGCTGTTGATCAGCTCGGCCTGGGACTCGATGACCAGCAGGCGCCGGTAATCGACCACCACCATCAGGGCCATGATGGCCAGGATGACCATGAAACTGGCCAGAATGCGCTGGCGGAGGGTCAGATTCTTCATGCCGGGAAACCTTTATGCAGTGTCAACTCGCCGATTCGGTCGAAATATTCTGGAACAAGATAGGGCGCGCCGCCCTTCCGAGTATTACGGAATGTGGAGTTCGTCGGCAATTATTGCAAAGGCGTGGGGAGCCAGCCACGAAAAACGCGGAAACGGCCCCGGATAGGGGCCGTTTCGTCGGGAAAAAGCAAAGTCCGCTTACAAGGCTTGTGTTTTGGCCCGCCTATGGGTACCAGGGCAGCCGGCAGGCGATTTATTGCCAGAGCGCGGCCGGAGGACGGTCCTGGACCCAGTCGCGAGCCTGCCCGTAGGCATGCGCCAGCCGCAGCACGGCCAGGTCGCCCCGGGGCGGCCCGATCAGCTGCATGCCCATGGGCAGCCCGGCGGCGTTGAACCCTACCGGCACGCTGATGACGGGGCAGCCCGCCAGCGTCCAGGGCGTCACCGTCTCCATCCAGCGGTGATAGGTGTCCATGGGGCGCCCGGCGATCTGCCTGGGCCAGTCCAGCGAAGCGTCGAAGGGGAACACCTGGGCGGACGGCACCGCCAGGTAGTCCACCTCCTCGAACATGCGCAGCACCGTCTGGTACCAGGCGCTGCGCTCTTCGGTGGCCTGGTAGACCTGCCGCGCCGTCATCCCGTCCAGCCCCTCCACCTCCCAGATCAGCGCCGGCTTGACCAGCTTGCGCGTATCGGGGTTCTGCACCAGGGCATGGAACTGCCCGCCCACCATCAGGTGGCGGTGGGCCAGCCAGATCCGCCACAGGCGGTCGCCGGCGAAGGGCACGCGGTAGTCCAGGGCCTCGCAGCCCACCGCCGCCAGGTCGCCCAGGGCGCGCTCGCACAGGTCCAGGATGCCCGGTTCCATGGGCAGGTAGCCGTTCCAGTCGGCCAGCCCACCCGCTTGCCGCGCAGGTCGGCATCCAGCGGCTGGGCGAATTGCGCCGGGTCGTCCGAGAGCGACAGCGGCACGCGCGGATCGTGGCCGGCCATCACGGACAGCAGCAGGGCCACGTCGCGCGGCGAGCGCGCCATCGGGCCTTCATAGGACAGCTGCTTCAGGAACACTTCGGGCGCCGGCCCGAACGGCACGCGCCCGGCCGACGGCCGCATGCCGTAGACGTTGCAGAAGGCGGCCGGATTGCGCAGCGAACCGCCGAAATCGCTGCCGTCCGCCACCGGCAGCATGCGGGCCGCCAGCGCCGCGGCAGCGCCGCCGCTGCTGCCGCCCGCGGTTTTCGCCGGGTTGTAGGGGTTGCCGGTGGTGCCGTACACCCGGTTGTAGGTGTGCGATCCCAGGCCGAATTCGGGCACGTTGCTGCGGCCGATGAAAATGGCGCCGGACGCCCGCATGCGTTCGATCATGATCGAATCGTGCGGCGTCACCAGGTCCTTGTAGACGAGCGACCCCATGGAGGTGACCATGTCCCGCACGGCGGTCAGGTCCTTGGGCGCCTGCGGCATGCCGTGAAGCCAGCCCAGCCACTGCCCCGCGTCCAGCTGGGCGTCGCGCTCGGCGGCCTCGCGCATCAGGTCGTCGCTGTCGCGGCGGGCCACGATGGCGTTGAGCTTGGGATTGACGTGGTCGATGTGCGCCAGATAGGCCGCCATGACCTCGCGGCACGACACCTTGCGCAGCCGGATCGCCTCGGACAGCGCATGGGCGGGCATGGCCACGATGTCGTTCAACGGGGCGTCGGCCCGGGGGGCTGTTGGCATGCTTGTCTCCTTGTGGCGCTCCGCCTGCCGGGCGGGCGCAGACGAGATACTACCGAAACCGGGCCGACGGCGCCCGCCTGGCGCAACTTCCGGGGCGCCGCTTGCGCCAGATCAAACCGCCCGCGCCCGCCGCCGCCCTAAGATCGCCTATTGCGCCCCGCCCGGAGACGACCTTGACCGACACCGCCGACCTCTGCACCGAAGCCGAAATCCAGGAGCTGGTGCACGCCTTCTACGCCAGGGCGCGCGCCGACGCGGCGCTGGGCCCCGTTTTCGAAAGCCAGGTGCACGACTGGGACGGGCACCTCGCGACCCTGTGCGATTTCTGGTCCGCCGTGCTGCTGGGCACCCGCCGCTTCACCGGCATGCCCATGCCCAAGCACGTCGCCATGCCCAACCTCAGCGCCGAGCTGTTCGAACGCTGGCTGGCGCTATGGCGCGAAACCACCGACGCCCTGCCCAACCGCGCCCTGGCCGACGCCGCCCAGGAAATGGCCCGGCGCATGGCGCGCAGCCTCTGGTACGGCTACCAGCTCAGCCGCGATCCCAGCCAGCCCCTGACGGAACTGCGCCCCGCCTGATCACTCCACCCGCCACCAGCCCGGCAGCAGGCCGCGCACCTTGGCGCGGCGGTAGCGGTCGTCGATCAGGTGCACCGTGCCGACGTCCTGTTCGGTGCGGATCACCCGGCCGGCGGCCTGCACCACCTTCTGCAGGCCCGGATAGAGATAGGTGTAGTCGTAGCCGTTCTCCACGCCGTAGCGCCGATCCATGGCGCGCTTGATGTTCTCGTTCACGGCGTTCACCTGCGGCAGCCCCAGCGTGGCGATGAAGGCGCCGATCAGGCGCTTGCCCGGCAGGTCCACGCCTTCGGAAAAGGCGCCGCCCAGCACGGCGAATCCCACGCCCCGCCCGCTCTCGGAGAAACGCGCCAGGAACGCGGCGCGGCCGGCCTCGTCCATGCCGGGCGTCTGCGTCCAGATCGGCACGCCGGGATGGCGGTCGCGCATCAGGTCGGCCACGCGGCGCAGGTAATCGAAGCTGCTGAGAAAGCCCAGGTAATTGCCCGGCCGCTCGGCGTACTGGCGCGCGATCAGGTCCGCGATGGGCGCGAGCGAGCGCTCGCGGTCGCGAAAGCGCGTGGACACATTGCCCACCACCCGCACCGCCAGCTGCTCGGCCTGGAACGGGGCGGCCACGTCGATCCAGGCGGCGGCCGCCGGCAGGCCCAGCGTGTCGCGGTAGAACTGCTGCGGACTGAAGGTGCCGGAAAACAGCACCGTGGCGTGCGCCGCCGCGTAGCGCCCCGCCAGGTACGGCGCGGGGATCACGTTGCGCACGCACAGGGTCGAGGGCGGCGTCTTGGCGCCCGCGGCGCCCGGGGCGCTCACGGTCACGTCGAACAGCGCGTGCGGGCCGAACTGCTCGGCCAGCCGCATGAAATGCAGGGCCTCGAAATAAAAGGCCAGCACCGGGTCGTCCTGCGCCAGGGGCGACAGGCCCATGTGGTCGGTGATCGCGGCCACCGCCTTCTGCACCGCCGCGAGCACGCCGGCGGGCGCCTCGTCATAGGCCTGGTAGGCCTCGCCCTGCTTCTTGTTCAGGGCGTTCCAGGAACGGTTCAGGCCGTCCAGCGCCTTCTTCAGGGGCTTGGGCGCCGCGTAGCGCGCGGCCGACAGCGCGGCCTGCTCCAGCTCGCCCGTGTACATGCGGCGCGCCCGGTCCACCAGGTTGTGCGCCTCGTCCACCAGCACCGCGACCTTCCACTGGTTGGCCTGGGTCAGCCCGTGCAGCATCGCCGTGGCGTCGTAGTAGTAGTTGTAGTCGCCCACCACCACGTCGCTCCAGCGCGCCATTTCCTGCGACAGGTAATACGGGCACACCTGGTGTTCGGCGGCCGCCAGGCGCAGCGCGGCGGCGTCCAGGCGGACGTGCGCCAGCGCGGCCTCGCGCGCCCGCGGCAGGCGGTCGTAGAAGCCCTGCGCCAGCGGGCAGGACTCGCCATGGCAATCCTTGTCGGGATGCACGCAGGCCTTGTCGCGGGCCTGCATGTCCAGCACCCGCAGGCCCGGCGCCGCGGGCTGCGCGTTGACGGTTTCCAGCGCCTCCAGCGCCAGGGCGCGGCCCGGCCCCTTGGCCGCCAGGAAGAAGAGCTTGTCCAGCCCCGCGCCCGGGCAGGCCTTCAGCAGGGGGAAGATCGTGCCCAGCGTCTTGCCGATGCCGGTGGGCGCCTGCGCCATCAGGCAGCCGCCGTCGCGCGCCGTCCGGTAGGCGGCCACCGCCAGCTCGCGCTGCCCGCTGCGGAAGGCGCCGTGCGGGAACGCCAGCGCCTCCAGCGCCGCGTCGCGCGCCTGGCGATGGGCCAGTTCGCTCGCGGCCCAGGCCAGGAAGCGGCCGCACTGTTCTTCGAAGAACGCCGCCAGCGCCGCCGCCTCGTGCGTTTCCACCAGCACCGTTTCTTCCTCGGTGGCCACGTTGAAGTACACCAGCGCCACCCGCAATTGCGCCAGCCCGCGCGCCTGGCACAGCAGGTGCCCGTAGACCCGGGCCTGCGCCCAATGCGCGGCGCGGTGATTGTCGCGCACGCTTTCCAGCCGGCCGCGATAGGTCTTGATCTCTTCGAGCTTGTTCGCCGCGGGGTCGTAGCCGTCGGCGCGGCCGCGCACCAGCAGGTTCTCGTGCAGGCCGGACAGCGGCACCTCTGTTTCGTAGTCCGGCCCGCGCCGCGCCGTCACCGCCGCATGCCCGGCCATGCCCTCCAGCCCGCTCGGCGCGGGCGTGAAGCGCGAATCCAGATCGCCCGCGCGGGCCGTGAACTCGCACAGCGCCCGCACGGCGACGGAATAGCGCGTCGCCGGGGCGCGCCCGGGCGCGGCGTCTTCCACGGAAGCGCTGCCGGGCGGCGCAGCGGATGCGGCATCTTCCCGGGAGGGGCTGACCGCGGACGCAACGTGGGCGGCCGCGGTCACGGGGCACCCTCCTGCCAGCTCACGTGGCAAACGCTCACCGGCATGCCGTGCGCCACGCAGTATTCCAGCCAGCGGATCTGGTTGTCCTGCAGCTTGTCGCCCGGCCCCTTGACCTCGATCAGCTCGTAGCGCCGCTCGCCGGGCCAGAAGCGGACCAGGTCCGGCAGGCCCGAGCGGTTGCCCTTGACGTCGCGCAGCAGCCGCGCGAAGAACAGCTTCAGGTGCGCCGCGGGCAGGCAGTCCAGCGCCTGCTCCAGCAGCGGTTCCGACAGCGCCCCCCAGAACACGAAGGGCGACTGCACCCCGCGCTTCTCGGCGTAGCGCGCCAGGATGATGTCGCGGTAGCCGGGCGTGTCGAGCAGCGCCAGGCACTCGGCGAAGCGCGCCTCGCGCCGCAGGGGGAAGTCGGGCGAATCGAGGTCGGCGGGCCCGCGCTGGAACGGATGGAAGAACGCGCCGGGCACGGGCGCGAACACGGCCGGCCAGCACAGCAGGCCGAACAGCGAATTGATGAGCGCGTTCTCCACGTAATGGACCGGCGCGTCGTCGCGATGGAGATAGTCGCGCGCCACGAACTCGACCGCGGCCGGCTGGCCGGGCCGCGGCAGGGACAAGTCCCTGCGCTCCACCGCGGGCGGGCGCCGCCGCGCCGGGGCGCTCTGCCCCGCCCCGCGCATCAGGCGCGGCATCATGCGCGCGAGTCGCTGGCTTTCCTCTTCGCTTTCGGGCTCGGCCTGGGCCTGCGCCGCCAGCGCCAGCGCCTCGTCGAACCGCGCCATGCGCTCGTAGACGCGGATGCGGCGGTGGCGCGCGCCGGGGTAGGCGCACAGCGCGTACACCCGCTGCGCGGCTTCCCAATCCTGGGCGCGCTCGCAGGCCTGGCCGATCCGCAGCAGCACCTTGCCGCGCCGCTTCTCCAGCCAGGCGTTATCGCTGGCGCAGGCGTCCACCGCGGGCAGCAGCGCGTCGAGCTCCGCGCCGGCTTCCAGGGCCTCGCGGCAGGCGTGCAGCGCCAGGTAGCGATCCACGTCGTCGCGCGCCTGGAAGGCTCGCGACGCGGCGTCGAACGGCACGGTCTCGTACTGGAACACGCCCAGGTCCGCCAGCACGAATTCCGACCAGTCCTGGCGCAGATTGCCGAAGAACATGACGCGGAACCGCTCGCACTGGTCCGCCGCCATCACGCGCCAGACCGGCTCGCCCCCCCGCGGATGCCAGGCGGCATACGGCTGCGCCCGCGGGTGCAGCGGCCGCAGGGCCTCCAGCAGGTCCGCCTTGCGGGCGCCGGCCTTCACCGGCGCGCCCGGGAACACCGCGGCAAGCTCGGCCCGGGTATGCAGGCCGAAGAACTCATCCAGCGTCATGGGCGCCTCGGCGTCCAGCCAGCCCAGCGCCACCAGCGGCGCGGCGGCTTCACGGGTGCCGGGGATCTCTTCGTAGGCCAGCCGGGTGGCGCGGAACCAGGGCCCACGCCGCATCAGCATGCGCACCAGCAGCGCCCGCGACGCTTGCGGCAAGGCCTGGAAATCCGCCAGGAAGCGAAGTTCCGCGTCGTCCAGCAGGTCGGCGTAGCGTTCGGCGATCCACGCCAGGGCGCGCTCGAAATTGTGCAGGTAGTAGTAGCGGTGCGGAGGAAACATCGGCGCGGCCGGATAGCTGGGTATTTATCCAGTAATCATAGCAGGCCCGCCCGCTCCCCGCCGGCCGGAGCGTGGCGGACGATGTCGAAGCCCTCGTCCTCGCCCGGCTCCACGAAATACGCGGTGATCGCGTCGAATTGCGCTTCGCTGGTGGTGTACGGATGAGTGCCCGACGCGTTGCGCGCCCGCAGCCGCGCCTTGCACACGGCGTCCGGCACGTCCAGATAGTGCAGGCGGTGGGCGCAGCCCGCCTGCTCCGCCACCTGGCGCAGCCATTCGCGGCTGCGCCGCGTGTTGGCCGGAAAGTCCAGCACCACCGACAGGCCCGCGCCGGCCAGCGAGGCGACGTGCTCGCCGATCGCGTTGCGCAGCCGGGCGGCGCAGCGGCCGTAGTCCGCCACGTCCAGGATCTCGCCGGGATACAGCGCCGCCAGCCAGCGGTCTTCGCTCAGCAGCATGGTGCCGGGCCCGGACGCCAGCTCGGCGGCCAGCGTGGATTTGCCGGCGCCGATCTTGCCGCACAGAAAGTGCAGGGTCGGCGCCGGAACGCAGGGAGTGGAAAGGGAAAGCGACATCGGGGCTCCTGGGAACGAATACCGGAGGCGGGAGACCCAAACGAAGAAACCCGCCTCTGGCGGGTTGTCTGGCAATGTGCTGACGCGCGCTAACCCACCATGCTTGCGATGGCGGGAATAATTCGGGCGAACGAAGGTGGCGGGCGCGTCATGCGAAAGATGATGCGCCGCGCCACCGCGCCTGTCAAATCGCGGGCGCCTCGCCGGCCTCAGCGAGCCGGCTGCGGCGCGGCCCCGACTTCCTTGCGGACCTTGGCCACGTCGGCGGCGCTGACGGCCGCCGCCTTGTTGCCCCAGCTCGACCGCACGAAAGTCACCACGTCGGCCACTTCCTTGTCCGTCATGCGCCAGTCGAAGCCCGGCATGGCGTACGCGGTCGGCGCCGCCGCGGTTCCCGGCATCTGCGCGCCCTTGAGCACGATATGGATGAGGGATGCTGGATCCGCCGAGTTCACCGTGGAGCTGAGCGCCAGTTGCGGGAACGTCTCCGAATAGCCCTTGCCGGTGCTGCGGTGGCAGGCCGCGCAGTTGTTGAGGAAGGCCATGGCGCCGTCGCCCTTGTCCTTGCCCGCGCGCAGCGCCTGCGCCACGGAGTCGTCGTAGGCGAGCGCCTGGGTGGCGTCCTTGTTCACCGGCGGCAGGCTCTTCAGGTACGCCGCGATGGCGTTCACGTCGGCGTCGGACAGGTGCTGCGTGCTGTCGCCCACCACCTGCGCCATGCCGCCGAAGGCCGCGGAATGGCCGTTGCGGCCGGACTTCAGGAAAGCCGCGATGTCTTCCTTGCTCCAGCTGCCCAGGCCGTCGGCCATGTCGCCGCGCAGGTTCTTGGCCAGCCAGCCCTCGACCACGCCGCCCGACAGGAAAGCCGAGCCGTCGGCCGCGGTCAGCGCCTTTTCCTGCAAGGCGAAACCGCGCGGCGTATGGCAGGTGCTGCAATGGCCCAGGCCCTCGACCAGGTACTGGCCGCGCAGCAGCGCCTCGCGGTCCGCGCCCGTGAGATCGCTGGCCGCGGGGCCGCTCACCGCGTCGGGCGCGAACATCCAGCGCCACACGCCCAGCGGCCAGCGCATCGACAGCGGCCAGCTGATGTCGGTGTCCTTGTTGGCCTGCTTCACCGGCTGCACGCCATGCATGAAGTAGGCGTACAAGGCCTTCACGTCATCGGGCGTGACCTTGGCGTAGGCCGTGTAAGGCATGGCCGGATACAGCGAATGCCCGTCCTTCGCGACGCCGTGGCGCACCGCCCGGTCGAAGTCCTCGTAGGTGTAGTCGCCAATGCCGGTTTCCTTGTCCGGCGTGATGTTGGTGGAGTAGATCGTGCCCAGCGGCGACTCGATGCCCAGCCCGCCCGCGAACGGCTTGCCGTCCTTGGCGGTATGGCAGGCGATGCAGTCGCCGGCGCGCGACAGGTACTCGCCCTGCTTGATCATCTGCGCATCGGCCGCGGCCGGCGTGCCGTCGGCCGCCCACGCGGATCCCGCAACCAGGGCGGAGAGCGCCGCAACAATGGTCTGCTTAATCATTGTTCCGTCTCCTTACGCCTGGACCAGCGGGCCGGGGTTCTTCAGGTACTGGTCGCGGATCGCCTGCGCGGCCCAGAAAGCCAGCGCGCCGACCAGGCCGGTCGGGTTGTAGCCCATGTTCTGCGGGAACACGCAGGCCCCCATCACGAACACATTGGACACGTCCCAGCTCTGCAGGTACTTGTTGACCACGCTTTCCTTCGGGTTGGCGCCCATGATGGCCCCGCCCGTGTTGTGCGTGCTCTGGTAGACGCGCGTGTCGTAGCGCGCGCCCTTCTTGCGCACGGCCACGAAGTGCTTCTCCGGCTTCATGGCCTTCGCCACTTCCTCCATGCGCTTGCCCATATGGCCCAGCATGTCGAACTCGTTGTCGTGCCAGTCGAAGGTCATGCGCAGCAAGGGCTGGCCGAAGCTGTCCTTGTAGGTCGGGTCCAGCGAGAGGTACGCGTCGCGGTACGACATCACCGAACCGGAAATGCCGATGGTCATGTAGCGCTGGTAGGCGTCCTGCACGCCCGCCTTCCACGCGGTGCCCCAGCTGGGCGTGCCCGGCGTGGTGGGCGTCTGCTTGATGGGTCGCCCGCCGTAGCGCACGTGGCGGATGCTGGCCCCGCCCAGGAAGCCCAGGGGGCCGTGGTCGAACTGGTCGCCGTTCAGGTCGTCCATGCCCACGCCGCCGGCGCCCGTGCCCACGAAGGGATTGAGCTGGGTGCCCTTGGGCAGCAGCACGTTCACCGCGCCGTTCATCTGGTAGGCGTAGTTCTTGCCGACCACGCCCTCGTTGGTCTTGGGATCGTAGGGCTTGCCGATGCCCGAGAGCAGCAGCAGGCGCACGTTGTGCATCTGGTAGGCCGACAGGATCACCAGGTCGGCGGGCTGATCGACCTCGCGGCCCTGCGCGTCGATGTAGGTCACGCCGACGGCCTTCTTGCCGGTCGAATCCAGGTTGACGCGGATCACGTGCGATTGCGTGCGCAGTTCGAAGTTGGGCTTCTTCAGCAGCACCGGCAGGATGGTCGTCTGCGGCGAGGCCTTCGAATACATGTAGCAGCCGTAGTTCTCGCAGAAACCGCAGAAATTACAGGGGCCCAGGCGCACGCCGTACGGGTTGGTGTACGGGCCGGACGCATTGGCCGCGGGCGCCGGATAGGGATGGAAGCCCACCTCGCGCGCCGCCTTGTCGAACAGCTGCGCGCCGTAGGTGGTGGTGAGCGGCGGCAGCGGGAACTCCCTGCTGCGCTTGCCTTCCAGCGGGTTGCCGCCTTCCACGATCTTGCCGTTCAGGTTGCCGGCCTTGCCCGACGTGCCGCAGACGTACTCGAACTTGCTGAAGTACGGCTCCAGCTCGTCGTAGGTGACGCCGAAATCCTGGATGGTCATGCCTTCGGGAATGAAGTCCTTGCCGTAGCGCGTCTCGTAGCGCGTGCGCAGTTCCAGCTCCTCCGGCAGCACGCGGTAGTGCATGCCGTTCCAGTGGAAGCCCGCCCCGCCCACGCCGGTGCCCAGCAGGAACGAACCGTTCTGGCGGTAAGGCACGGCCACGTCGTCCACGCCGTGGCGTATGGTCACGGTTTCCTTGGAGAGATCCTGGAACAGCTTGCCGCGCACGGAATAGGCAAGCTCGTCGATCACCTTCGGGTACTCGGCGTCCTTGGGCGTGTCCTGCATGCCGCCGCGCTCCAGCGCAAGCACGTGCAGGCCGGCCTCGGTCAGCTCCTGGCCCAGGATCGCGCCGGTCCAGCCGAACCCGACCAGCACCGCATCAACTTTCTCTTTTTTGATCGCCATGGCTCAGCCCTTCTCCCCAGAGATCGACACCGGACCGTAGGGGTACTTCACGTTGGGCTGATCCGCCCAGTCCATGTAGTCGGCGCGCGCGCCGGGGAAGCCCACCATCTTCCAGCCCACCATGTTCTTGTTGCCGCCATAGATCGGATCGGCGAAGAACCCTTCCTTGGTGTTCGACAGCAGGAAGCTGAAGAACGTCCGCGAGGGCACGGTGTCGAATTCGATCTTGCCGCCCTGCAGGTCCTTCAGGATCTGCTCCTGCAAGGGCTTGTCGAGGTCCGCGTAGACCTTGCCGTGCGTCTTCATGCACCAGAGATCGCAGGCTTCGATGCCGTTGCGGTAGACCTGGCGCGGGTTCTGGTTCAGCTGATAACCCAGTTCGGGCACCACCTCGGGATGGAACGGCCCCTGCATGTACCAGAGCTTGCCGTGGCCGAAAGGCGTTTCCATCTGGCGGTCGATGAACTCGGGCACGCCGGCCTCGATGGCGCCGGGGCCGTATTCGTCGGCGGGAATCAGGTGATCCACCGCCGCGACGATGAAGGCCCATTCGGCCTTCGTGAAATAAGTGGGTTCATAAGGCTTGGCCGGGCGCGCGGCGGCGCTTTCCGTTCCGTTGGTACAGCCGGTGGTCATTGCGCCCACCGCCAACGTCGACGCCGGCACGATTGCCAACGCCTGCAGAAACCGCCTGCGCGGCTTTGCGTCTTCTGTCATAGACATCTCCGTGAATACTCCAAGTTGCCCTAGCGCGCGAGCGAACATGACCTGGAAACACGAACCGCCGAGCTAGTGACAACACGCTCTTCGCTTGCAGAAAAACGACCGCTTCCGTGAAAAGGGACACAAGAAGGGGTGCCGCCATTATGCGCTTTTTGGAGCAACTGATACGCTCACTTGACCATATCAGACAGATTTTCTTGACATGAAAATATCTTTTGCTTTAAGGACTACGTAAGCGGTCCTGGACGGTGGGTCTTGGCTGACATGGCGATGAACGATCAGGGCCGCCGATGGCCTGATGGCGAACCCGCGCGGTGCCATCGCGACGCGCAACCGGGCCTCGTCCGGGCCCTCGCATCCGGCGCGGCGCACGCCATCCGGCGCCTGCCCGATGGCATGAGGCGTTCCTTCCGAAGCGCGCAAATGCGGGGCCGAACGCATTAACAACGCTAATAGGACGCTCTGTTAATTTAATTAGTCCTGCCTCCCTCCGACACTTACAGTGTCATCGAATCATGGGAGGGAACACGTGTCGCAGCACCAAGAACCCACAAGCCGGACGCTGGACATCCTGTCCGCCTTGATCGCCTTTCCCACCGTCAGCCGGGACTCGAACCTGGGCCTGATCGAATGGGTGCGCGACAGCCTGCGCAGGCAGGGCATCGGCGCGCGCCTCAGCTACGATGCCACCGGCGCCAAGGCCAATCTGTTCGCCACCATCGGGCCCGACCTGCCCGGCGGCATCGTGCTGTCGGGACACACCGACGTGGTGCCCGTCGACGGCCAGGACTGGAGCAGCGATCCGTTCAAGGCGCGCATCGCCGGCGGCCGCCTCTACGGCCGCGGCGCCTGCGACATGAAGGGATTCCTCGCGGCCGTGCTTGCGTCCGTCGACCGCCTCGCGGCGGCGGACCTGCGTCGTCCGGTCCACCTGGCCTTCACCTATGACGAAGAAGTCGGCTGCAAAGGCGTCAGGACGCTGCTGGCCGACCTCCAGGCCGCGCGGATCGCGCCCGCGGCCTGTATCGTGGGCGAGCCTACCGAGATGCAGGTCGTGACGGCCCACAAGGGCAGCCGCAACTACCGCTGCTGCGTCCGCGGCAAGGAGGCCCACGCCTCGCGCACGCAGGACGGCGTCAATGCCATCGAATACGCCGCGCGCCTCATCGGCCACATCCAGGACCTCGCCGACGAATACGCCGAGGCGCCGCGCCCGGACAGCGCCTTCGACACGCCTTACGACACCCTGCAGACCGCCCTCGTCACCGGCGGGTTGGCGCGCAACATCGTGCCGCGCGACTGCGAATTCATTTTCGGCTACCGCTACCTGCCCGACAGCGACCCCGACCGCATCGTCGGCAGCGTCCAGGACTACGCCCGCGACCAGGTGCTGCCGCGCATGCGCAGGCGGCACGCGGCGGCCGACATCCTGTTCGAAAAGCAATCCGACAATCCCGCGCTGCGCCCCGGCCCCAACGCCGCCATCGCCCGCTTCGTCATGGGCCTGTCCGGCGCCGGACACGCCGGCCCGCACGTCAGCTACATGACGGAAGGCGGGCTCTACCAGCAGGCCGGCGTCGCTTCCGTGATCTGCGGGCCGGGCAGCATCGAACAGGCCCACCGGCCGGACGAATACGTGGAACTGAGCCAGCTCGCGCGCTGCGAAACCATGATCGCCGCGCTGTGCGAGCACGCCGCCGAATTCCAGACCGATACGGAAACGACAGGAGAAGCCCGATGATCCCCCAAGCCACCGGCGCGCTGCGCCGCGCGCCGGCCGCCCTCATGGCCGCGCTGCTGTTCCCCTTGTGCGCGCAGGCGCAAACGCAGGCGCCCGCGCCGCTCAAGGACTACCCGCGGCAAGCCATCACGCTGATATCGCCCTTCCCGCCCGGCGGCGGCAACGACGGCGTCGCCCGCCTGCTGGCCAACGAGCTGGGCCGCATCACCGGCCAGTCCGTGGTGGTCGAGAACCGGTCCGGCGCCGGCGGCAACATGGGCACGGCGGCCGTGGCCCGCGCCAAGCCCGACGGCTATACCCTGGTGCTGTCGCAGAACAGCGTGATGGCGGTGAACCCCGCCATCTACAAGAACACCGGCTTCGACGCGCTGAAGGACTTCACCCCCGTGTCGCAGATCACCTCGGCCCCGCTCGCGCTCGTCGTGCGCAAGGAAAGCCCCTACCTCACGCTGGCCGACTACTTGAACGACGCCCGGGCCCGGCCCGGCGCCGTCACTTACGCCACGCCCGGCAACGGCACGCTGTCGCACCTGACCGGCGTGCTGCTGGCGCGGCAGAAAGACCTGTCGCTCGTGCACGTGCCGTACCGGGGCGCAGGCCCTGCCGTCAACGACCTGCTCGGGGGCACGGTGGACATGCTGATCACCTCGCCTCCCTCGGTCGAGTCCCTGGTCACCGGCGGCAAGCTGCGCGTGCTGGGCGTCACCCACGAAAGCCGCATCGGCGCGTTCGAGCAGGCGCCCACGCTGGCCGGACAGGGCATCGCCGACGTCTCCATCGAAGGCTGGTACGGCGTGTTCGCGCCCGCCGGCACGCCGCCCGAACGCGTGGCGTACCTGGCCGCCGCGATCAGCCAGGCGGCGCGCGCGCCGGCCGTGCTCGACAAGATCCGCCAGGACGGCGCCGAAGTCGTCGCCAGCGAACCCGCCGCGTTCGCCCGCAAGCTGCAAGACGAAACGACCTACTGGGCCGGCGTCGTCAAGACGGCGAAGCTGGCGGTGGACTAGGGCCGTCTCAGGCGTGCTTGCTGATCGCCCGGGCCGCCCGGATCACCAGCGGCCCCAGTTCGCTGCGCGCGCGCTCCAGCGACCAGCGGGGCTTGGGCACCGAGATGTTCAGCGCGCCCATGGGCTGGCCCTGGTCGTCGTGGATGACGGCCGCCACGTTCAGGTCACCCGGGTAGAACTCTTCGTCGGCGTAGGCGTACTGGTCCCGCCGCGCTTCATCGATGAAGGCGCGCAGCGTGGCGAGGTCGGTCGTGCTGCGCGGCGTGTGCTTGATGCGCGCCACGCCGCGCAGCTTGCGGTCCAGTTCGGCCGGCGGCAGCAGCGCCCACAGGGCGCGGCCCGACGCTGAGGCCACGCAGGGAATGCGCGTGCCCGCGGGCATGTATTCCGGGATGTGGCGCGCCGGCGCCACGCGCATCACGAACACCATGTTGTCCTGGTCGTCGGGCACGCCCAGGTTCACGATCTCGCCGCATTCCTGGTTGACCTGGTGCAGCACCGCGTGCGCGTGCTGGAACAGGGGCTGGCGGTAGAGATAGCTGTAGCCCAGCCCGACGGCCTTGACCGTCACGCTGTAACGCTTGGTGCGCGGATCCCGCCACAGGTAGCCGCCCTGCTCCAGCGTGTGGGCCACGCGCTGCGCCGAGCCCATGGTGATGCCGTTCTCCCGCGCGATTTCCTGCAGCGTCAGCGAGGCGTGGGCGCGAAAGGACTCCAGCACGGCCAGGCCCTTCTCCAGCGACTGGATCATCAAGGCGGAAGGTTCGGACATCGGCACTCCAAGGGTAGGAACGGGCGCCGCGGCCCCAGGCAAACCCTAGGTGCCCGGGCCGCGGATCGAGCAGTATAAAAACGCTCAGAGATATCTCTATCCGTATTTTGTTATCGCATAGCGATAAAACCATACAAGGGACTCGCAACGCAAGTGCCGACCTCTCCGGATTTGACGCGTTCTTCCCTGCCGTCCGCCCTGCCCCCGGCGGTCGACGTGGCCATCATCGGCGCCGGCATCATCGGCGTGAGCACCGCCTACGCGCTGGCCCAGGCCGGCGTGCGCGTGGCGGTCTTCGAAAAAGGCGCGGTGGCCTGCGAGCAGTCCTCGCGCAACTGGGGATGGGTGCGCACGCTGGGCCGCGAGCTGCCGGAGGTTCCGCTGGCGCTGCGCGCGAACCAGCTGTGGGGCCAGATCCAGGACCGCATCGACGTGGGCTTTCGCCGCAGCGGCATCCTGTACCTGCAGGAGTCCGACGCCGACGCGGCCGGGCACCAGGCCTGGATCGACGGCGCCCGCGCCTACGGCATCGACGCCCGGCTGCTGGGCAGCCGCGAGGCCCGCGGCCTGCTGCCGCAAACCGCCCGAAACTGGACCGGGGCCATGTACAGCGCCAACGACGGCGTGGCCGAACCGCAACTGGCCGCCCCCGCCATCGCCGCGCTGGCGCGCGCCGCGGGCGCGCAGATCCTGGAGGGATGCGCGGTGCGCGGCGTGGAGCTCGCGGCCGGCCGGATATCGGCGGTGGTCACCGAGCGCGGGCGCGTCGCCGCCCAGGCCGTGCTGGTCGCCGCCGGCGCCTGGTCGCGGCTGTTCTGCGGCAACCTGGGCGCCGATTTCCCTCAACTGAAAGTCCGCGGCTCGGTGCTGCGCACCACGCCCGTCGAGGGCGGGCCGGCCGCCGCCGTCAACGGCCGCGACTTCACCTGCCGCAAGCGCGCCGACGGCGGCTACACCGTCTCCCAGTTCGGCGCGTCCATGGCCGACGTCGTGCCGGACAGCTTCCGCCTCATGCGCCATTTCCTGCGCTCCTGGCTGGCCAACCGCGACTTCGTGCGGCTGCGCTTCGGCAAGCGCTTCTTCGAAGAGCTGGGGATGCCGCGCCATTTCCCGGCGGATCGCGCATCGCCCTTCGAGCGGCATCGGGTGCTGGACCCCCGCCCGTCCGAGCGCGGCATCGAACAGGCCTGGCGCCGGCTGACGCATGCGTTTCCCGTATTCGCCCAAGCCAGCATCCTGCAGTCCTGGGCCGGCTACATCGACGTCACCCCGGACGCGATGCCGGTGATGGACGCCGTCCCGCGCCTGCCCGGCCTCTACCTCGCCTCGGGCTTCTCGGGGCACGGGTTCGGCATCGGCCCCGCCGCGGGCGAGGCCATGGCGCAACTCATCCAGGGCCGGACGCCCGCCATCGATCTGCATCCCTTTCGCTATGGCCGCTACGGCTCCTAGGAGATCTCCCCCATGTCCATCCGCGCACTGGCCGCAACGCCCTCCCGCCCACTCGCCCGCCGCGCCGTCCTCATGGCGGGCGTGGCCGCCCTGCTCGCGCTGGTCCAGCCGCCCGCCGCGCGCGCGCAGGCCTGGCCGGACAAGCCCATCCGCATGATCGTCGGCTATCCGCCGGGCGGCGGCACCGACACCGTGGCGCGCGTGCTGGCGCAGCAGCTGGGCAAGCAGCTCAAGCAACCCATCGTCGTGGAGAACCGCGCCGGCGCCAGCGGCACCATCGCCACCCAGCAGGTCATCCGTTCCGAACCCGACGGCTACACGGTGCTGTTCGCCACCGCCTCGCCCCTGACGGGCGCGCCGCTCACGGTCAAGGGCCTGACCTACGATCCCATGAACGACCTGATCCCGGTCTCGCGCATCGGCGGCGGCCCGTTCATCCTGGTCGCCCACCCCGCCTTCCCGCCCAACACGCTGCCGGAACTGGTCGCCTATGCGAGCGCCCATCCCGGCGAGGTCAATTACGCATCGCCGGGCGTCATGACCGCCAACTACTTCTTCTCCGAACAACTGAACATGGACGCCGGCATCAAGACCGTGCACGTGCCCTACAAGGGCAGCGCCGCGCTGCTGAACGACGTCATGGCCGGACAGGTGCAATACACGCTGGACACCCCGGGCACCACCCTGCCCCTCATCAAATCCGGCAAGCTCAAGGCCCTGGCGATTTTCAGCGAGAAGCGCCTGGACCGCGCGCCCGACATTCCCACCGCCAAGGAAGGCGGATTCCCCAACATGGTGGGCGGCTCCTGGTACGGCTTGCTGCTGCCCAAGGGCACGCCGCCGGAGGTCGTGGACGCGCTGTACAAGGCCACCAAGGTCGCCCTGTCCGGCGAGGACGTCCGCCGCGCCATGGAAGAGCGCGACGTGATCATCGAAGGCAGCACCCCCGACCAGTTCCGGACCTACCTGCTCGCCGAATTCAAGCGCTGGCAAGGCGTGACCGAGAAGCTCGGCATCAAGCCGCAATGAGCCCCCCGCGCGGCGCCGACGCGCCCGCCCGCAACAAACACCACCGCCCCACGCCGGAGACCTCCATGCCCGCCACGCCCTACGCGCCCGACCTGACCTCGGGCAGCGCCCCCACCTCCATGCGGCCCACGCTGGCCGGCCTGAAACACATGATCTCGGCCGGCCACTACCTCGCCACCCAGGCCGGCATGGATATCCTGCAGGCCGGCGGCAACGCGGTCGACGCGGGCGTGGCGGCGGGCATCGCGCTAGGCGTGGTGCAAAGCGATATCGTGAACTTCGGCGGGGTCGCGCCCATCCTGGTCTATCAAGCCAGCGCGCGGCGCGTATTCAGCATTTCCGGACTCGGCGGCTGGCCCCGGGCCGCCCGATTGGAAACCTTCCTGGAAAAGCACGGCGGCACGATACCGGCCGGCGTCCTGCGCACCGTCATCCCGGCCGCGCCCGACGCCTGGATCACCGCCCTGGAACGCTTCGGCACCCTCAGCTTCGGCGAAGTGGCCGCGGGCGCGATACGCCTGGCGCGCGATGGCTTCGTCATGTATCCGCTGATGGCCGAGGTGCTGGCCGAGAACGAAAAGAACTATGCGCGCTGGGCGTCGAGCGCGGCCATCTACCTGCCCGGCGGCAAGCCCCCGCCCGCCGGTTCCATCTTCCGCCAGGCCGACCTGGCCGCCAGCATCCAGTACATGGCCGATGAAGAACGCCTGCGCCAGGGCCAGGGCCGCGCCGCCGGCCTCGCCGCCGCCCGCCGCGCCTTCTACGAGGGCGACATCGCCGCCGCCATCGTCAAATACCACCAGGAAGAAGGCGGCCTCGTCACCCGCGAGGACCTGCGCGATTTCTCGGTCGACGTCGAGCCCGCGCTCGCCACCGATTTCCACGGCGCCCAGGTGCACAGCTGCGGCTTCTGGTGCCAGGGCCCGTCGCTGCTGCAGATGCTGAACATCCTGGAGCCGCGCGACCTGCGCGCGCTGGGCCACAACTCCGCGCCCTACATCCACCTCCTCACCGAAACCATCAAGCTGGCCTTCGCCGACCGCGAGGCGCACTACGGCGATCCCCGCCATGTCCCCGTGCCGCAGCAGGCGCTGCTGTCCAAGGACTACGCCCGCGCCCGCCTGGCCATGATCGATCCCGATCGGGCCGGCCCCGACATGCCGCCCGCCGGCCGCCTGCCCGACGCGCGCGGCATCGACCTGCGCGCCGCCGGCCCGGACGACATGGCGCGCACCGATCCGCGGCTGGACACCTCCTACGTCGCGGTGGTGGACAAGGACGGCAACGCCTTTTCGGCCACGCCCAGCGACGGCTCGTACAACGTGCCCGTCATCCCCGGCACCGGCCTTTGCGCCTCGGGACGCGGCAGCCAGTCCTGGGCCGAAGCCGGCCATCCCTGCGCTATCGGCCCCGGCCGCCGCCCGCGGCTCACGCCGAATCCCTCCCTGGCCATCCGCCCCGGCGGCTACGTCATGCCCTTCGGCACGCCCGGCGGCGACGTGCAATGCCAGGCCATGCTGCAAACCTTCCTCAACATCGAAGTCTTCGGCATGGAAGTCCAGCAGGCCATCGAGGCGCCACGCTTCGCCACCTTCAGCTTCCCGTCCTCGTTCGAGCCGCACAACGCCATGCCCGGCCGGCTGATGATCGAAGACCTGGTCTCCCGCGAAGTCGGCGACCGACTGGCCGCCATGGGCCATACCGTCAAGTGGTGGCAGGACCGCAGCTGGCGCGCCGGCGCCATGTGCGCGGTCAAGCACGACGTCGAGACCGGCATCCGCCACGGCGGCGCGGACCCGCGGCGGCCGGCCTATGCCATGGGGTGGTGAAGCGACGGCTCCGCCTGCGCGAGCCCCCGGGCCTGGACCATAAGCGCCGGTTCGCCGCCTATCATCGGCGCGAAGGCATCCTGCCGGCGCGGGAGGCAACGCTCGCTTCGCTCGCCCGCGTATCCACGCTTGCTCCGCCCTTCAGGCAGTGCGCCAGGAACGCCGCGATTTTCTCTTCCACATGGCTTTCGACCGTGCTCAGGCGCAGCAGCGGCACTCCGCTGGTTTTCAGGATATTGTTCTTCAGCGCATCCCGCTCCGATTGCCTGGCATCGGCGTGCGATTCGCCGTCCACCTCGATCACGCCCAAGGGCGTCTTCCCCACCCGGAAATAGAGCACGAAATCGCAGCTTGCCTGCTGCCTGATGAATTCCCGCTCGCGCGGCGCCAGCGCCTCGTTCGCCGATGAAACCAGTTGGGCAAGCCTGACCTGGGTATGGAACATCACCCCTTGGAATGCCGGCAGCGCCAAGGCCTCGCGCAATAGCTGCGCCACGATCTGCTCGGACTTGTATTCCGAGTCCCCCGGCCGCAACCGGGCGTTGAGCCGTTCCAGGGATTGGTCGTATTCCTTGTAGAGCAGGTCGAAAGCGGATACGACTGGCGCCCGGCTGATCTGCGCGTCGTCCGCGTAGTACTCCATGTAGCGCACCAGCGCGGCGATATGCCCCGGGCCCGACGCAAACACCTCGTCGCCCGTCACCAGCGTGAACCGCTGCTTGGCCCTCGATACGGCCACGTTCACCAGATGCGGATCATCCACGAAATCCAGGCTGTCCTGGCTGCTCCGGCTCTTGTCCAGCACGGTGGAAAACACGATCTCGTCGCATTCCCGCCCCTGGAACTTGTGCACCGTGTCCTTGACGAAATCCGCCGGCAGACGCTTGCGCGACAGCGAGACCTGCGCGTTGTAAGGCGCGATGAAGCCCCGGCCTCCCTCCCCGTCCGGCGCGATCTCGCCGCCTCGCTGCAGCACGTCGAGCAGGGAGTCCAGCTCCCTGCGGTTCTCGTTGCGTCGGGCGTGGTTTCCCTTGGAGGTGATCAAGAGCCGCAATGCCTGTTCGCCCTTGTCCTGCGTCATCGGGATGAGCTGGCCGTCGTAGAACTGCTGGTTGCAGAACTGGATGATCCGGGGATGGCAGCGGTAGTGTTCTTTCAACAGCGTCGCGGGAAGCGCGCCGCCGAACACCCCGATGCAGGAGTCCAGCATGCTGTGCGTATCGCAGTCGTAGTGTTTGCCCGGCGCGGCGATGCCCAGGTTCGCGGGGATGTGCGGAAGCTGCTTGCGGTCTCCGACGACGATCAGGTTCCTGACGCAACCCAGGGCCAGCACGCCCGGAACGATATCCTGCTGCGAGGCTTCGTCGATGATGGCGTAGTCGAGCACCGCGCCCCGCTTGATCGAATTGAGGATCGAGTGGGTGCTGCTGCCGATGATCGGATAGCGCTTGACGAAGGCATCGAACTTGTTGCGGTAGGATTGCGCGTCGAAATCGTCGGGCACGCCGGGGCGCTGGTGCAAATGATGCTTCAGATGCGCCATCGACGAGGCCGCCAGCGCATCGAGCAGCGCCTTGAAGCCGCCGCTTTCCAGGGCCTCGCGGCAGGCCGCCAGCTCGGCCGACTTCTCCCGCAGCGCCTGGTCGTAATAGTGGCGCTGCAAGGCGTGGCTCGCGGACTTCCGCCCCTCCCCGCCCAGGAAGGGCTTGAGCCGGAGTATCCGGAAGTTCAGCAGCAGTTCCACCCTGTCCCGGAGCCGGACCCCGTGCTCGGCCAGGTGGTTCAGGTAGGCGAGCAGATCCGTGGTTTTGCGCGAGGAAAGCTGGTACTTCTCCAGCAGCAGCGACGGCGTCTCGGCCAGGTTCTCGCGCTGCCATTGCAGCAGCCGCCGGCGCTCTATCTCCAGTTCATCGACTTCGGCCTGCAACCGCGCAGCCGAATTCTGCGCCTGGAGATAGCGCTTCAACTTCTGCAAAACGGCCTGGATTTGCGGCATCTCCGGCGCGGGCGCCGCCGCGTCCGGCGACGCAGCGGGCGCGCCGGCGAAGAAGTCCTTGCGTTTTTCCGCGTTGCCCAGCTTGGCGACCAGATAGCCCAGCCCCACCCGGTCTAGCTTCTCATAGACGTTGTCGACCGCCGCATTATTGTTGGACAGGATGGCGACGGTCTGGCCGCGCAGCAGGATGTTGGCGACGATGTTCAATATCGTCTGCGTCTTGCCGGTGCCGGGCGGGCCTTCAACCAGGCTGACCTGGGAAGCAAAGGCCTGCTCCACCGCCTGGAGCTGGCTTTCGTTGACCCCGAAGGGGTAGATCAGATCGCCCGCGGCCTCTCTGGCCGCGTTGCTCCCCGTGCAATAGGCATGCAAGGCGGTGCCCGCCAGCGGGACCAGCCCCTCCAGCTGGCGCTGGACGTTCTCCGCCGCGCTGCGGCCGTCGCTGGATTGGGCCTGCTCCACCCGGGCGCTCGCCACCGCCCGCAGGTAGTCGAATACCCCGCCGTTCCTGATCGGGGCTTCCTGCGCGAATTCGACGGTATCCGCCTTCATCAGATAGGGCTCGGCATTGCCCGGGTAATAGACGGCGGCGTACTTCCCGCCGTACACGACCGCTCGGTCGATGGCGGTGAAGACCACGCTCCCTTTCCTGCCCAGGAGCTTGCCTTCCACCGTCTCGGTCGGAACGACCTCGCACTCGCTCAACGGGCAGGAATAGGTCTTGCCCGATGGGAAATGGCAAGTCAGCACCAGTTCACGGCTTTGGGGCCGGCGCGAAATGGTCCAGTCGCGGATCTGCCGGGTCTTGTCTTCGCCCCTAACGTAGATGGAAACCATACTTCACAGGCGCTCCAGCGCGGCGGCCGACGCCAGCGGGTCGGGTTTGACCAGGGTGCCCGCGGCGTGCTGGGCGCGCAATTCGTCCCACCAATGGCGCAGCAAGCGCTCGCGGTATTCCACCGCCTTGGGATCGACCTTCACCAGCATCTGCGCATCGTCGATGCGCAGCGACGCCAGATAGTCGTCGATGTCCAGCCCGGCATTATGACCGATGTAGACCGCCAGATAATACGGATAGGCGGACCTCCGGAACACCTTGTCCTCCACCCGGTCCGGATCGATGTTGTCGGCCCGGGCCATGCGAGCGACCGCGCCGTCCACCGCCGCCGAGAAGCGCTTGCGCAGGTCGCGCCGCTCGGATCCGCCGAAATTCACGAATACGATTCCCGACGCGTACTCCTGCGCGAAGAACCATTGCAGCTCCTCGTCGCGCGGGAAGACTTCGAAGACGCGCTCATAGACCATGGTGCTGGAGGGAACGCCCGTGATATCGCTGCGGTGCCGGACCAGCGCGGGAAACCCGATCTGGTCTTCGACGATATGCACGCTGAATCGGCAGATGCGCAGGTCCAGCCCTCGCTTTTCCGCGATGGCATACTCGCCGTCGCGCAGCACGCCGCCAAAGCGCTTTTCGTCCAGGGACGCGAGCCGCGCCCGGTGCGCCGCCAGTTTGTCGTCCGCGGGCAATCGCGCGATGACTTCCTTGGACAGCCAGACGTCGCCCGCGCGGCTGCCGTCGACCTTGGCCGCGTACGGCGCCACCCAGTTCACCTGGGGCACCTCCCACTTGGCCTTCCCCCGGTCCAGTTCCATGCTGTAGCGCATCAGCGTCGTCTCGCCGGAGCCGTTGAATTCATACAGGCCGCCCCAGCACATGGGCGCCGCCGCGATCGACAGGCGCGAACTGAAAGCCAGTGACCAGTTGAATGCCGTCCAATAGCGCAGGTACGTGCCCTTTTCCTGCGCCCGCACCGGCGGCGTCATGTCGGGGAACAGATCGCGCAAGGGGGAAGGATCGACCCGGGCCGCCTCCGCGCGCGCCGTCGGCGCGTCGTACGGCTTGCTCATCATGTCGCGGCCCACGGCGGACAAATCCGCGCAACCGCCCAACGCCAGGACCGACATCGCAAGACAAATCCTGCGACCGGAGAATGCAAACGAACGCGCCAGATCGCCACCGAACCGCATATGAAGGTCTTCCTTGTTGTTGTCGCGGCCCCTTGTAAAGCGGGGCGCGTCGGCATTTAATTCAAAACATTACACTTTAACTCAGTTTACAAACTTTGTTACCGATGCCGAGCCACAGCGCCCCGTCCTTCGTGGCGCGCTCATCGGACGGCCCGCCGCTTCCCGGACAGGCCGTGAAAACGTTCGAAATCCGTACGTCCGGCTCGGTTCCGGACGCCCGCGCTCCTCTCTCCCCGCGTCCGCCGCGGCCCGCCGCAGGGGCGCCCTCCCTCGCACAGCCTGCTTCCGGCGCATCGCGCCGGGGCGCGCCTGCCGCTGGCATCCATTTTGCTTGGATATCCGCACGCGCCGCGTCAAGCGCGCGGGACAACAACGAGGAGACTCTTCATGTCATTGCAATCCCCAGCCCAGGTGATGGGCATCGATGCCGGCGGCACGATGACCGACACTTTCTTCGTCCGCAAGGATGGCCGCTTTGTGGTCGGCAAGGCGCAAAGCAACCCGGCCGACGAATCCCTTGCCATCTTCAACTCTTCGCAAGACGCGCTCGCGCATTGGGACCGCGACGTCGACGACGTCTTCCCGGAGCTGTTGACCTGCGTGTACTCCGGCACCGCGATGCTCAACCGGGTGGTGCAGCGCAAGGGGCTGGAGGTCGGCCTGATCGTCAACAAGGGGTTCGAGCACGTGCATTCGATGGGCCGCGCCATCCAGAGCTACCTGGGCTACGCGCTGGAGGAACGCATCCACCTCAACACCCATCGCTATGACGAGCCGCTGGTGCCGCTGTCGCGCACGCGCGGCGTGACCGAACGCACCGACGTGCAGGGCGAGATCGTCATCCCGCTGCGCGAGGCCGAGGTGCGCCAGGCCGTGCGCGACCTGGTGGCCGCCGGCAGCAAGGCCCTGGTGATCGTGCTGCTGCAATCCCACAAGAACGGCGCCAGCGAGCGCCAGGCCCGGGACATCGCGCTGGACGAGCTGGCCAGGCTGGGCAGCGAGGTGCCCGTCTTCGCTTCGGTGGACTACTACCCGCAGCGCAAGGAAAGCCACAGGATGAACACCACCATCCTGGAGGCATACGCCGCCGAACCCTCGCGCCAGACTTTGCGCAAGGTCAGCGACCGCTTCAAGAAGCACGGGGCGAAGTTCGATCTGCGCGTCATGGCCACGCACGGCGGCACGATCAGCTGGAAGGCCAAGGAACTGGCCCGCACCATCGTGTCCGGGCCGATCGGCGGCGTCATCGGCTCGCGGCTGCTGGGCCAGGCGCTGGGCTACGAGAACATCGCGTGTTCCGACATCGGCGGAACCTCGTTCGACATGGCGCTGATCACCAAGGGCAATTTCACCATCGTGGCCGACCCGGACATGGCCCGGCTGGTGCTGTCGCTGCCGCTCGTCGCCATGGATTCCGTAGGCGCGGGCGCCGGCAGCTTCGTGCGGCTCGATCCCTACAGCGGCGCCATCAAGCTCGGCCCGGACAGCGCCGGCTACCGCGTCGGCACCTGCTGGCCGGAAAGCGGCCTGGACACCGTCTCGGTATCGGACTGCCACGTGGTGCTGGGTTACCTCAATCCCGACAACTTCCTCGGCGGCGCCATCAAGCTGGACGTCGCCCGCGCCCGCGAGAGCATCAAGCGGCAGCTCGCGGATCCGCTGGGATTGACGGTCGAGGACGCGGCCGCCGGCGTGATCGAACTGCTGGACCTGCAGCTGCGCGAATACCTGCGCTCCAACGTGAGCGCCAAGGGCTACAACCCGACCGACTTCGTGTGCTTCAGCTATGGCGGCGCGGGGCCGGTGCATACCTATGGCTACACCGAGGGGCTGGGCTTCAAGGACGTCATCGTGCCGGCCTGGGCGGCCGGGTTCTCGGCCTTCGGCTGCGCCTGCGCCGACTTCGAATACCGCTACGACAAAAGCGTGGACCTGGCGCTGCCACAGGTCGCGGCGCAGTCCGACAAGGTCCAGGCGGTGGAGACCTTGCAACAGGCCTGGAACGAACTGGCCGAGAAGGTGATCGAGGAATTCCGCATCAACGGCTTCAAGCCCGAAGACGTGATCCTGCGGCCCGGGTACCGCATGCAGTACATGGGGCAGCTGAACGACCTGGAAATCGATTCGCCCATCGCCGGCGCCGGCAGCGCGGACGACTGGGACAGGATCGTGGGCGCGTTCGAAGACACCTATGGCCGCGTCTACGCCAGCTCCGCCCGCTCGCCCGAACTGGGCTTCTCGGTCACCGGCGCCATCATGCGCGGCATGGTCGTCACCCAGAAGCCGGTCCTGCCCGAGGATCCCGAAGCCGGCCCCACCCCGCCGGCCGAGGCCAGGCTGGGCACCCGCAAGCTGTACCGCCGCGGGCAATGGCACGTGGCCACGCTGTGGCACATGGAGGCGCTCAAGCCGGGCAACCGGATCAAGGGGCCCGCCATCGTCGAGTCCGACGCGACCACCTTCGTGGTGCCGCAGGGCTTCTCGGCAAGCATCGACAAGCATCGCCTGTTCCACCTGCAGGAAACCAAGTAATCGGACTCCCGGAGAGACAACATGAACACGATATCAAGAATGGAAACCGGCGCCTCGGGCCTGCTGGGCACGGGCGAAACGCTCAAGCAGTTCCGCGACGCCATCCTGGCCCGCACCAAGGACACCGGCCACTACAACGGCCTGACCCGGCTGGACCTGCGGGAGAGCGAGCCCATCCGCTACGAGAAAATGTTCTCCAAGCTGCGCGGCGGCCTGGTGCATGCGCGCGAGACCGCCAAGCGCATCGCCGCCAGCCCCATCGTCGAACAGGAAGGCGAACTCTGCTTCACTCTGTACAACGCCGCCGGCGACTGCGTGCTGACCTCCACCGGCATCATCATCCACGTGGGCACCATGGGCGCGGCGATCAAGTACATGATCGAGAACGACTGGGAAACCAACCCCGGCATCAACCCGGGCGACATGTTCACCAACAATGACTGCGCCATCGGCAACGTGCACCCCTGCGACATCGCCACCATCGTGCCGATCTTCGCGCAGGGCAAGCTGGTCGGCTGGGTCGGCGGCGTCACGCACGTGATCGACACCGGCGCGGTGACGCCCGGCTCCATGTCGACGGGCCAGACGCAGCGCTTTGGCGACGGCTACATGATCACTTGCCGCAAGACCGGCATCAACGACGTGCCGCTCAAGGACTGGCTGCATGAAAGCCAGCGCGCCGTGCGCACGCCCAAGTACTGGATCCTGGACGAAAAGACCCGCATCGCCGGCTGCCACATGGTGCGCAGCCTGATCGAAGAGGTCATCGCCGAGGAAGGGCTGGAGGCCTACGAGAAGTTCGCCTATGAAGTCATCGAGGAAGGCCGCCGCGGGCTGCAGATGCGGATCAAGGCGCTGACCCTGCCGGGCAAGTACCGCAAGGTGGCGTTCGTCGACGTGCCCTACAAGCACGAGGACGTGCAGACCTCGAACGCCTTCGCCAAGCTCGATTCCATCATGCACTCCCCGGTGGAGATGGAGATCCGCAAGGACGGCACCTGGCGGCTGGACTTCGAAGGCTCCAGCCGCTGGGGCTGGCACAGCTACAACGCGCATCAGGTGGCGTTCACCAGCGGCATCTGGGTGATGATGACGCAGACGCTGGTGCCCACCCAGCGCATCAACGACGGCGCCTACTACGGCACGGAGTTCCGCCTGCCCAAGGGCGCCTGGATGAACCCCGACGACCGGCGCACCGGGCACGCCTACGCATGGCACTTCCTGGTGTCCGGATGGAGCGCGCTGTGGCGCGGCCTGGGGCAGGCGTACTTCAGCCGCGGCTACCTGGAGGAAGTCAACGCCGGCAATGCCAATACCTCCAACTGGCTGCAGGGCGGCGGCATCAACCAGGAGGGCGAGATCCATGCCGTCAACAGCTTCGAGGCCAGCTCCTGCGGCACCGGCGCGGGCGCCGTCAAGGACGGCCTGAACCACGCCGCCGCCATCTGGAACCCGGAAGGCGACATGGGCGACATGGAAATCTGGGAAATGGCCGAGCCCCTGCTCTACCTGGGCCGCAACGCCAAATCCAACTCCGGCGGCTACGGCAAGTATCGGGGCGGCTGCGGCTTCGAGACGCTGCGCATGGTCTGGAAGGCGCAGGACTGGACCATGTTCTTCATGGGCAACGGCTACATGAACAGCGACTGGGGCTTGATGGGCGGCTATCCGGCGGCCACCGGCTACCGCTTCGAGGCCCACCATACCGGCCTGAAGGACCGCATCGCCCGCGGCGAAAGCCTGCCGCTGGGCGCCGACACCAATCCGGAGGCGCCCGACTACGAGCAGCACCTGGCGCCCGGGGCCCGCGTCAAGCGGGACCAGCAGTGCATGACGACGGAGGACTGCTACGAGAACTACGACCTCTATCTCAACTACCTGCGCGGCGGCCCCGGCTTCGGAGACCCCCTGGACCGCGAGCTCGACGCTATCGCCGACGACCTGAACAACGAGCTGCTGCTGCCCAAGTATGCGCTGGAGGTCTACGGCGCCGTGGTGACCCAGGACGGCGCGGGACGCTGGCAGGTCGACGCCAAGGCCTCGGCCAGCAAGCGCCTGGATATCCGCAAACGCAGGCTGGAACGGGCGGTGCCGGTGCGCGACTGGATGCGGTCCGAGCGCGAACGCATCCTGGCCAAGACCGCCTCGACCCAGGTGCAGCATATGTACGCCACGAGTTTCGGGCTGTCCAGGAAGTTCGAGCAGCAGTTCCGGGACTTCTGGAGCCTGCCGGCCGACTGGACCCTGACCGAGGAAGAACTCGACGTGCCCACCTACGGGTCCAAGTTCCGCATGGATCTTTCGAAAATGCCCGACGTGAAGACCATCGTGCTGGTGGACGAGTGAGCCGGCGGCTTGCGAAAACAAGGAGACGACAATGACGACTTACACGCAGGAACAGGTGGACCACCTGGTGGACGGCCGGCTGGACTGGGACACCACCATCCGCATGCTGTCCATGCCGAAGGACGGCGAGCGCTTCGAGATGTACCTCAAGACGCTGCAGAAGAAGCTCGACTGGAACGACCGGATCGTCCTGCCGCTCGCGCCGCACCTGTACATCGTGCAGCGCGCGCGCGACAAGCACTGGGTGACGAAATGCGATTGCGGCCATGAATTCGGCGATTACCGGCAGAACTGGAAGCTCGCCGCGCACGTCTACGTGCGCGAGGACGCCCAGGCCATGAGCGAGGTCTATCCCAAGCTCATGGCGCCCGACACCCAATGGCAGGTGTACCGCGAGTACTACTGCCCCCAGTGCGGCACCCTGCACGACGTCGAGGCGCCCACGCCCTGGTATCCGGTAATCCATGATTTCGAGCCGGATATCGATACCTTCTACAAGGAATGGGTCAACCTGCCCTTGCCCGAGCGCGCGGCATAGCGGGCGGCCGCGGCGCGAACCGGACCGGGATGGCCGCGGCCGTCCTGGTCCGGGTTGCTCCGGATTGACGCCTGGCGCTCATGCCGTCTAATGAACGCGGCTGGCCAGGCACTCGGCCCGCCCCGACCCAGGGCCAGCGGCAGCGCGCGCCCTGCGTACAGCCGGCAGGATAGCCGGCCCATGCATCGCATCTTGGAGACTAGGCGATGGAGCCAAGCTACCGGGAACGGTTTTCAGATCCCGCCGCCGAGCGCGCAGTCATGCAAGCCTGGGAATCGGTCTTGTCCGGCACGATCGCCGGCCCCCCGGGAACCGCGCTGCGCGCGCTGATCGAAGGGTCCTGGCAGCGCTGCCTCCAGGCCGACGTGAATCCCCGCGCCTCGCGCGGGCCCGAACCCTTGTCCGAGGACGAACTGTTCCTCCACCGCGAGCGCCAGCGCGATCTGCTCGGCGCCAGCCAGCCCGTGCTCGCCCAGGCCTGTGAAACCCTGGCCGAACTGGGAACCCTGATCGCGCTGTCCGACACGAGAAGCGTCATCCTCAACGCCGTGGGCGACCCCACCGCGCTGGAGGCCGGGCAGGCCATCCATCTCATGCCCGGCGTGGACTGGAGCGAAGCATACTGCGGCACCAATGCCATCGGCACCGCCCTGATCACCGGGCAGGCCGTGCAAGTGCATTCCACCGAGCATTTCTGCGAAGGCATCAAGGGCTGGACCTGTTCGGCCGCCGTCATCCGGCATCCGCTGGACGGCGACGTGGTGGGCGTGCTCGACGTCTCGGGCCTGTCGCGCACCTACAGCCGCCAGCACCTGGCCATCGCCATGACCTCGGCCAGGCACATCGAAAGCCGCCTGCGCACGGCCGAAATGGAACGCCGCTATCAATTGCTGGACGCCGCCCTGGCGCGGTTCGTGGCGGCGGGCGCCGACGTGGGCGTCATCCTGCTCGACCACCGCGGCTGTCCGATAAAGGCGAACGCCCAGGCGCAACGCGCGCTGGACGACGCCGGCGCGGGAATCAACCTGCCCCGGCTGCGGCGCATTGCCGAACTCGCCCTGGGCCCGCACTCCCCGCGCGGTGCGGGCCCCGCGCTGCCGGTCTGGCTGCGGCCCGAATGGGTGGAGCCCGTGCTCGCGGGCCCGGAACGGCTGGGATCCCTGCTGATCCTCCCCCGGCATCCGCCGGCCCCTTGCGCGCCGCGGGCCGCGGCGGCCGCGCAGGTGGCGGACGCGCCGGCGCCCGATCCCTTCAACACCGTGATCACGGCGGACCCCGCCGTGGGCGAACTGGTGGAACAGGCGCGCCGCCTGCGGGGCTCTCCGGTCCCCGTCCTGCTGCTGGGGGAAACCGGCGTGGGCAAGGAGCTCTTTGCCCGCGGGCTGCACAGTCGCGGCCCCTTCATGGTGCTCAATTGCGGCGGGCTGTCGCGCGAACTCCTGGCCAGCGAACTCTTCGGCTACGCCGACGGCGCGTTCACGGGCGCGCGCAAGGGAGGCATGCGGGGCAAGATCGAAGCGGCCGAGGGCGGCACGCTGTTCCTCGACGAGATCGGCGAAATGCCGCTGGACATGCAGTCCTACCTGCTGCGCGTGCTCGAAGAGCGCGAGGTGTATCGCCTGGGCGAAAACGTGGCGCGCCGCGTCAACTTCCGCCTCGTCGCCGCAACCCACCGCGACCTGCAGGCCGAGATCAAGGCGGGGCGCTTCCGCATGGACCTCTACTACCGTATCGCCGTCGTGCACCTGCACATCCCGGCCCTGCGCGCCCGCAAGGGCGACGTGGCCTTGCTGGCGCAGGCCTTCGCCCTGCGCTTCCAGCAGGAACACGGCAAGGAGGCCGCCGGCATGGAGCCCGACGCGCTGGCCGCGCTGGAGGCCTATCCGTGGCCCGGCAACATCCGCGAACTGCGCAACGTCATCGAAAGCGCCGTGCTCCTGTCCTCCGGCGGCTCGCTCTCGCGGGCGATGCTGCCGCCGGAAGTGAGCCACGCGCCCGCGCCGGCCCCGACCGCTCCCGGCCCCATCACCCTGGTCCAGGGGGAAGAGGACCTGATCCGCCGCAGCATCGTCGCCAGCGGCGGCAACCTGACCCAGTCCGCCCGCAGCCTGCATATCGCCAAGAGCACGCTGTATGCAAAGATGAAACGCTACGGCATGTCGCGCGAAGACGCGCTGGGCTTCGGGCCCGACCGGCCGGGAATCGACCCGCGCGACGCCTGAGGCGCCCGCGCCGGGCGCTTCCGCCCGGGGATCCATCGCCATGTGCGCCGCAATTGACATGGCGCAAACAATGTCGTCCAGGAATGTAGTTGGAAGCGGTACGCTAAGCCCATACCCGACACGCACTTCAGGAGATTGCCATGCCCGTCATGATGAAAGCCGCTGTCTTTGTCGAACCCGGCCGCATCGAAATCGTCGACAAGCCGATTCCGGACGTCGGCCCCAACGACGCCCTCATCCGCATCACCACCACCACCATCTGCGGCACCGATATCCATATCCTGAAGGGCGAATATCCCGTCGCGCCCGGGCTGACCGTCGGCCACGAGCCCGTCGGCATCATCGAGAAGCTGGGCAGCGCGGTGACCGGCTACCAGGAAGGGCAGCGCGTCATCGCCGGCGCGATCTGCCCGAACTTCAACTCGTACGCGGCCCAGGACGGCGTCCCGTCGCAGGACGGCAGCTACCTCGCCGCCATGGGGCTCTGCGGCTGCCACGGCTACCAGGCCACGGCCGGCTGGCGCTTCGGCAACAAGATCGACGGCACCCAGGCCGAATACGTGCTCGTGCCCGACGCGCAGGCCAACCTGGCCCCGGTTCCCGACGGCCTGACCGACGAGCAGGTGCTGATGTGCCCGGACATCATGTCCACCGGCTTCAAGGGCGCCGAGAACGCCAACATCCGCATCGGCGACGTGGTGGCGGTCTTCGCCCAGGGCCCCATCGGCCTGTGCGCCACGGCCGGCGCCCGCCTGCTGGGCGCGTCCACCATCATCGCCGTCGACGGCAACGCCCACCGGCTGGACGTGGCGCGGTCCCTCGGCGCCGACGTGACCCTGAACTTCCGCGACTGCGACGTGGTGGAAGAGATCCTGCGCCTGACCGGCGGGCGCGGCGTCGACTCGTCCATCGAAGCCCTGGGGCTGCAAAGCACCTTCGAATCCGCCCTGCGCGTGCTCAAGCCCGGCGGCACCCTGTCCAGCCTGGGCGTCTACTCCGAAGACCTGAAGATCCCTCTGAGCGCATTCGCGGCGGGCCTGGGCGACCACAAGATCAACACGGCCCTGTGCCCCGGCGGCAAGGAACGCATGCGCCGCCTGATGAACGTGATCCAGTCCGGCCGGGTGGACCTGGGCGTGATGGTCACCCACCAATACAAGCTCGACAACATCGTCGAAGCCTACGACCTGTTCGCGCACCAGCGCGACAACGTGCTCAAGGTCGCCGTCAAGCCCGCCTGACGCGCCAGCGGCGCATTACGTACTTCTCGATCTCGGCGCCGGCGAACACCAACAAGCCGGCGCCGAGCACGTCCAGCCACTCGCGCCAACCCAGCGGCACCGAGCCGAACACCGCGTGCATGAACGGCGTGTAGGTGTAGGCCAGCTGCAGCGCCACGCAGGCGCCGATCGCCACCCATACATAGCGGTTGCCGAACAGCCCCTCGCGGCTGAGCACCGAATCGTAGATGTGCCGGCTGTTGATCAGGTAGAACATCTCCGCCGCAACCACGGCGTTCACCGCCATGGTCCGGGCGCGGTCCACCGACATGCCGTTGGACAGCTCCCACAGGAACAGGCCCAGCGCCCCGGCCATCATCAGCACCGACACCACCAGCACCCGCTGCACGAACAGCAGCGACAGCAGCGGCTCGCCCGGCGGGCGCGGGCGATGGCGCATGATATCGGGCTCCGCCGGCTCGAAGGCCAGCGCCAGGCCCAGGGTGCTGGAGGTCACCAGGTTGATCCACAGCACCTGCGCCGGCGTCAGCGGCAGCGTGAGCTGGAACAGGATGGCCGCGATCACCAGCAGCCCCTCGCCGCCATTGGTGGGCAGCATGAACAGCACGAACTTCTTCAGGTTGTCGTAGACCGCCCGGCCCTCCCGCACCGCCGCGGCGATCGTCGCGAAGTTGTCGTCGGCCAGCACCACGTCCGACGCTTCCTTGGCGGCCTCGGTGCCCTTCAGGCCCATCGCCACCCCCACGTCCGCGCGCTTGAGCGCCGGCGCGTCGTTCACGCCGTCGCCCGTCATGGACACCACCTGCCCCTGCGCCTGCATCGCCTGCACCAGCCGCAGCTTGTGCTCGGGGCTGGCGCGCGCGTAGATGTCCACGCCCATCACCATCTCGCGCAGCGTCGCGTCGTCCATCAGCGCCACCTCGGCGCCCGTCACCGCCGGCTTGCCCACGCCGATGTCCAGCTGCGCGCCGATGGCGCGCGCCGTCTCGGCATGGTCGCCCGTGATCATCTTGACCTGGATGCCGGCGCGGTGGCATTCGGCCACCGCCGCGATGGCTTCCGCGCGCGGCGGATCCATCATCCCCACCAGCGCCAGCAGCATGAAGCCGCCTTCCACGTCATCGAAGCCCAGGGAACCGCCCGGGGGGCTCGCGCGCTTGCAGGCCAGGCCCAGCACGCGCAGCCCCTTGGCCGCCGTGTCGGTCGCCATGCGGCGCCAGTAGTCCACGTCCAGCGCCTGCGGCTCGCCCTCGCGGTCCGCCTGCGCGCTGCACATATCCAATACCCGCTCCGGCGCCCCTTTCACGAAAATCCACGGAGCGCCCCGCCCCGCCTCGTGCCAGGTCGCCATGAAGCGGTGCTCGGACTCGAACGGAATCGAATCGCGGCGCGGCCATTCCTCCCTGCCCGCCTCCTGCGTCAGGCCCGCCTTGGCCCCCAGCACCAGCAACGCGCCCTCGGTGGGATCGCCCTCCACCCGCCAGGCGCCGTCTTCCTCGCGCAGCGCCGCGTCGTTGCACAGCACGCCGGCGCGGATGGCCAGCTCCAGCGCGGGATAAGCCGCCGGATCCACGGGATGGCCGTCGATGCTGCACTGGCCCACGGGCTCGTAGCCCACGCCGCCGACGTCCACCGCCGCGCTCGCGCACACCACGCGCTGCACCGTCATCTCGTTGCGAGTCAGCGTGCCCGTCTTGTCGGAGCAGATCACCGTCACCGACCCCAGCGCCTCGACCGCCGGCAGCCGCCGCACCACCGCCTGCCGTCGCGCCATGCGCTGCACGCCCAGCGCCAGCGTCACGGTCATGATGGCCGGCAGCCCCTCCGGAATGGCGGAGGCCGCCAACGCCACCACCATCATGAACATCTCTTCCGGCGCATGGCCCAGCCACCACGTGCCCGCCACGAACAGCAGCGCAGAGAGCGCCAGGATGGCCACCGCCAGCACCCGGCCGAAATGATCCACCTGGCGCAGCAGCGGCGTGGTCATGCTGCCGATGCCCGACAGCAGCTGGTTGATCCGGCCCAGCTCGGTATGCGCGCCGGTGGCCACCACCACCCCGCGCGCCTGCCCATGCACCACCACGGTGCCTGAATACGCCATGCCCTGGCGGTCGCCCAAGGGCGCGTCGGCGGCCACCGCCGAGGTCAGCTTCTCCACCGGCAGCGATTCGCCGGTAAGCGCCGCCTCCTCGACCCGCAACTCCTTGGTCTCGACCAGCCGCAAGTCGGCGGGCACCCGGTCCCCCGAAACCAGCAGGACCTGGTCGCCAGGCACCAGCCCGGCCGCGTCGATCTCCCCGCGGGTTCCGTCGCGCAATACCACGGCGCGCGGCGACAGCATGCCCCGGATCGCGTCCATCGCGCTTTCCGCCTTGCCTTCCTGGATGAACCCGATGATGGCATTGACCACCACCGCCGCCATCAGCACGCCCGTGTCGATCCAATGCCCCAGCAGCGCGGTCACGACCGCCGAGGCCATCATCACGTAGAGCAGGATATTGTGGAACTGCCGCAGGAGACGCATGAACGCGCTCTGGCGCCGCGCCTCGACCAGGCGATTCGGCCCGTAGCGGGCCAGCCGATCCTGGATTTCGCGTTCGCTCAGGCCCGTTGGACGGGTCTGTAGTGCCTCTTCCACGGCCACCGCGGGCCGCGCATGCCAATCTTCTTGTTCGGACAACGAGCGATCGGAGGAAGTCATCGATGGAATATGCCTTCTTAGCGTGCAGGACTCATTCGCGACAGGGACGGTCCCTTCGAGTCTATCAGCATACGGGGGCTCCGGCCGAGCCCTGGCGCGCGCCGCCTCCCGACTCCGCCGGCACCGTCAAGAATAGTGATGGACCGTCGTCCCGGGGAAAGTCCATACCGCGCTTTCCTTATGTTCCTTCAGCAACTCTCCATAGCACTCGACGTCCTTGAACGTGATCATGCGGCCCTCCAGCTCGAAGTGGAGCTCGCGCTCCTCCAGCAGCATGCGGGTCCGGGAAATGCTGGGCGGATCGTCCATGTAGGCGATAAATGCATCCACGGTGATCGGGCCGTCCAGGCGCGGATCGTGGACGAAGGTGCGCCGCCGGGACGACAAGGGCCGCATGGAGAGCTTCTTGCGAGCGAAGAAGGCGTAGAACATGTTCTCGTCGATGACGTAAAAGTCCTCGTTGAGTCTCACCCGCCCCAGCTTTGCGGACGTCAGGATCACCCTCATCACCCTGGACGGCACCCATGTCGGCGCAAGCCCGAGCCGGTCGCGGACGTGGGCCAAATGACTCTCGAAGTAGTCGCACGTCTTCCGATGCTGTTGGGCCGCGTCCCGACCAAGCTCAGCCTCAAGCTCCACGTAACTGCGGAAATCGCTGGTCTGGAACCGGCCCTTGCATTCGCACAGGAACAAGACGTCGTCTTCCAGCACGAAGGCCACATCGCAGTCCCGGTTCTTATGCTTGACCTTTCTCGCGACGATGCCCGCATCCGCCAATACCCGGCGAGTCAGCTTCTCGAAGGCCGGCCCGATGAACTGCAGCTCATGGTTCGGCTCGTCCTTCCTGCTTCTTATGCTTTTCAGGAGAGACTCCAGCGAAAAAGCCGGCTCGATCAGCAGGGCCGCCGTGGGAACCAAGACCAGTTCGCCGTTGAAGGGAATCAATGGCGCATCGAGAATATCTTTCGAGGACGCATTGAAGGTGAAGCGGCGCAGAATCTGCTCGGCAGATTTCACCGGGATTCCCGCCGCGACGAACTCGGCCAGGAAAAAATCGGCTGTCTTGTGCAACAGCAACGTTGCCGGCTGCCCAATCAAGGGATGCGATTCAATGTGCTTCTTCGCAATCTCCTTGACCACCGTATAGGCGCGAATCCATTCGCACAGCCTGGCTCCACGGACTTCCTCCCGCAGGTCTTCCGAGTAGAACTGCTGAGTCGTCATGTAGGCGGACTTCACCTCGTCGTTCGACCTGAACCCATCGATAGGCAATGTCCGGGTGGAGCTGGCGACTGCCGGATGAGTCATCGGATTGAAGGACTCCCCTTGCCTGACCCCGCGAAGACGGCTGAGCGACACCCGGAATGCCGACAGCAACTCGGACCCGCTGGCATCAAAGACCGCGACGTTCTCATGCCGCGTTCCCCTCGCTTGCCCATGTTCCCAGATCGACCGTCGTTCGTGGAAAATCGCCCATTCGCCACTCAGAGGAAGATGCAGGCATGCCGCGTCGAATTTCGCACTGTCGTAGTGCACGGCCATCCTTTCCCCCGCTTCCAGGAACGACCTCAGCGTGAGGGAGAAGTAAGACATGGCGTAGTCCACCGAGGCGCCGAAGTCCAAGGGATTCTTGTAATGGCCCTCGTCCAGGAACTCCACCACGATCGAGGTATTGAAATGCTCGTAGGTCGGCAACCCGCAGGTGGATCTGAGCTGTTGCTCGTGCACCAGCATCGTGTGATAGAGCTCGTCGGACCTGGAATCGAATCTTGCGCCGATGGCGGCGATACGGTCGGTAAATGAACGATCCAGCGCCACGAAAATATCGGCATCGTCCAGGAGTTCCCGCACGTCTCGAACCTCGTCCCGCTTCCGAAGCAGGCCTGCGATGTCCGGATCGGCATAGAGGCGGTGCAGTTTCACCTCCCGCAAGGCCGCCGCCAGCTCCTCCGCCGGCGCGGACGGCAGCTCCAAGGCCGCCATCACTTTTTCCTTGACCTTCTCCCGCGTCCTTTTCATCTCTCTGTCCTGGTCGCAAGTCTCGCAAAACGCCAGCATCCGCACCCGCGGAATCGAGGCTGGCCCTCTGCTCACGCGGAAGAATACCGTACCTTCCGGGCGACAAGCTCACAGCGAAACCATGGCGCAAGCGGTCGTCGACATGGCGCGCCAATCCGGACGACGGGATCAAACACCCGATGCGGTTGCGCGACGAACTCGACAGCTGCATAGACCGCGGGAGCCTGTCGCTCACGGACTGCCCGCTGCGCAATCCCATGGACAGACTGGGGGAAGAAGGCCCGGGGGCACGGATTCTGGAGCGGCCGTGGCGGAGACGCCCCCCTCTCCCCTTGCCTACGGCGCCATCGCGCCGAGCGCCTTCGCGGCCTGCTCAAGTCCGCCCAGGATGGCATCGGCGACACGCGGCGAGAAATCTCTCGGCAGCGCGGCTTGAACTTCCGCAATCGCCGCCGGCGTACGGGCGAGAAGTTCTTCAATGATCGGCTCCGCCGTCGCGGCGTAGCCGACTCTCTGCGCGGTACTGTTGAAGTGCCTGCGCTGGATGCTGTGCATCTCGTAGTGCCGGTTCTTGCCGAACAAGGCCATCGCCGACTTGATTCCATACGGCGACCATAGGCTGGGACCGTCGCCCAGCACCGGATAGACCGACATCACGTCATACAGCGGGCTCAACCGAAAACGACCGCGCGGCCGAAGCTGGATGCTGAAGTTCTTGGCATGGCCATCGGGCGCTCGCAGCAGCCAGAACAGCACCTGCGCCGCCATCAACGTCTTCATGTCGGCCTCGGCGTTCACCGACTGCCGCAGCGTGGCGAACAAGGCCTTGAGCCCGGGGCCGCCCTCATTCTCATACTTGCGCAGCGGCGAGCAGCCTTCAACCTGGCAGAAATCTTCCTGCGGAAGGCGCATAAGCCACTGGCCGTCGGGCGCGACGCGCCGATCGAAGCGCTCCACCACCAGCACGCGCTGCCGGCCGAAGGTCGCGATATCCGCGTCGGCCACGGCCAACCCATAAGCCTTCAGCAGCCGCAGGCACAGCCATTCGTTGTCGACGGAGGTGCTGAAGTCCGCCCGGCGCCCGCCCATCAGCCCGAGCGGAAGCTTGAAGATGTGGCTCGTCGGCGTAGCGCCCTGCGGCACGAGCCACTGCCCGCCCCACCAAAGGAAAGCCGTCTTCTCCTGCGCGCCGGCCAACGAAATGCGGAAATCCGCGTCCGGGTCCCGCCCCGCCGCGAAGGCCAGCGGCGTAACGGTTTCGATCAAGTGTCGCTCGATATCCTCCTCGGACAACGGGACACCCTCAATACGGTCGAAGCCCTCCGGCTCCTCGTCCTGCCCCAGCAACTGCACGGCACCCACGCAATCGCGTCCGATCGCCGCCAGCAGATCGAACGGTTCTATCGATCCCGTCTTGAACCGCTCGGCCGCGCGTCTGCGGATGGCATCGCTGTCCGGAAGCAGGTTGTCGAAATAATTGGCGACCTTCTCGCCCCTGAGCGGCAGGTTCTGCAGATTGAACGGCAACGACAACGACAGTGGCCGGCCGATGTCGGCACCGACCCAATTCGCGTCATATTGCAGCTCCATCTCTCCACGCGCGGGAATCGTCCAGCGACCGACGTGGATGCCGTTGGTCCAGATGGACAGGCTGCGGCTGTGCGATCGACGCCCCATGTCACCAATCCGCGGTCGGCTCGGCGGACACTGCGGCGCTGCCCCGGGTCCCGATGGCCAGCTCCAGACCCAGCGCCGCGCACCACGCCAGAAGTTGCTCCACGCTCAACTCGTGGGCATTGAGTTCAAGATGAGAGACCCGCGACTGGCTCAGGCCGATACGGGCAGCCAACGCCGATTGGGTCAACCCCTGCGCCTTGCGCGTGGCCTGGAGCACCGCGGCAAGCTGGACGGCGGTGATCAGGGTATGGGAGGTCGGCGTCATAGGGATACCCGGAATTCAGTTAAATGAAAAATATCTGCAAAACAGATAATTGTCAAATAGTTGAAATGCAACTGTTTTCATGAAGGCGGATCCTGACCGCCTGGCGGACCCGATCGCGGTCCCGCGCTGCGCGTTCCGGCCGCGCAACCACACCGCGCGCCGCGACGCTTGCCTCGGATGGCATCCCTTGCGCGCTCCGCCGGGCTCTTCCGGATGAATCGGATGAAGGCACCGGCCACCACCGCCGCCGCCATCGGCAGGCCCTGCACCTGCCGCCACAACCAATAGCCCTCATCTATTAAAACTATTCAATGATTCAATTTTACTATTTACATAGATCATAAATATTATTGACCTATGCCATAGCGCCGACCGGGCCAGGATGTCTCAATGATGACTGGGGCGACCCGGCGCTAGGTCAGAAAGGTCCGTCGGCTGGCCCCTGGGGCTGACGCCCGGCCTCCGTAGTCCGGTAGATCGTCGTTTCCGTCACCGCTCGGCCTGCCCGGTGTGAGCCACAGGACCGACTCTCAGCATAGGAGCTCCCCATGGGTAAACGCATTCCCAAGAAACAGCAATGTCCCCTGACCACCGCGTTCGGCGCGCCGGTAGTCGATAACGAGAACACCATGACCGCCGGGCCTCGCGGGCCCGTGCTCTTGCAGGACGTCTGGCTGATCGAGAAGCTGGCCAACCTCAACCGCGAGGTCATCCCCGAACGCCGCATGCACGCCAAGGGGTCGGGCGCATTCGGGCACTTCACCGTCACGCACGACATCTCCCGCTACACGCGCGCGAAGCTGTTCAGCAATATCGGAAAGAAAACCGACGTATTCGCGCGCTTTTCGTCGGTGGCGGGCGAGCGCGGCGCGGCCGACGGCGAGCGCGACATCCACGGCTTCGCGGTGAAGTTCTATACGGAAGAAGGCAACTGGGATCTGGTCGGCAACAACACGCCGGTATTCTTCGTGCGCGACCCGCGCAAGTTCGCGGACCTGAACAAGGCGGTCAAGCGCGATCCGCGCAGCAACCTTCGTAGCCCCACTCACAACTGGGACTTCTGGACGCTGCTGCCCGAATCGCTGCACCAGGTGACCATCGTCATGAGCGACCGCGGCATTCCGGCCGGCTATCGCCACATGCACGGCTTCGGCTCGCATACGTTCAGCTTTATCGACCCGGACAACCAGCGCCACTGGGTCAAGTTCCATTGGCGCACCCAGCAGGGCATCAAGACGCTCACCGACGCCGAAGCCGGCGACATCATCCGCCACGACCGCGAGAGCTTCCAGCGCGATCTCTACGAAGCCATCGAGCGCGGCGACTTTCCCCGCTGGACCCTCTGCGTGCAGATCATGCCCGAGGGCGACGCGGAGAAGGTCCCCTACCACCCCTTCGACCTCACCAAGATCTGGCCGCACAAAGATTACCCGCTCATCGAAGTCGGCGTGCTGGAGTTGAACCGCAATCCCGAGAACTACTTCGCCGACGTCGAACAGGCGGCGATGGCGCCGAACAATCTCGTGCCCGGGATCGGCATCTCGCCCGACAAGATGCTGCAGGCGCGCATGTTCGCCTACTCCGATGCCCAGCGTTACCGGCTAGGCGTCAACCATCACCAGATCCCCGTGAACGCCGCGCGCTGCCCGGTGCACAGCAACCAACGCGACGGCGCCATGCGCGTCGATGGCAACTATGGCGGCGCGCTGCACTACGCGCCCAACAGCTTCGACGTCTGGAATGACCAACCCGCCTACCGCGAACCCCCGCTCAAGATCCGCGGCGACGGCGATTTCTGGGATTTCCGGGAAGACGACGATGATTACTTCAAACAGCCTGGAGACCTGTTCCGCCTGATGAAGCCGGCTCAGCGACAGGCTTTGTTCGAGAACACCGCCCGGGCGCTCGGCAATGCGCCGGACTTCATCAAGCACCGCCACATCGCCAATTGCAGCAAGGCAGACCCTGCCTACGGCGCGGGCGTGGCCCAGGCGTTGGGACTGAGTTCCACCGGCCGACCCGCGCCATCGCGTAACGCCAAGCCGTAGACCTCCCGCCCGTGCCTCGTGGCCGCCTCGGGAGCAATACGGGGATGCCAATGGGCAGTTCAGCCAGCATTCGGCAACCTGCGCCTGGCGCCGAGGGCCGGTGTCAGCGCGGGCGGCTGAGCCTGTGAACTATTCGTCTGCAAGGGCTGGCGCCGCCTCTATCGCCGGGTCTGCCACCGGCTCGGTCGCCACAGGCCCAGCAGCGTCGAACTCCCTGAGGCCACACGACTTCAAGAACTCGAAGGTCTTGTCGTAGTAGTTCGGCAACCGAGTCGGATCGGACGAATCGCCTTTCGGCACGAAAATGATCATGCCCTGACGGGCCCGGGTCAAGATAACGCGATAGGCGTTCTTGAGATAGAGCTGCCTCTCTGGCTGCCTGACTCTTTGCCACGTCGTCCCACGAAAGCTATAAGCCCCCCAATCGCTCTCCTGATGGCGAAAGTCCGCGTCCCAGCATATGCCAGCCCAATCCAGCTCAAGCCCCTGAACATCAAACTCGGTGGCAACCTCCTCTAGATAGTAGGAGGAGCGCACATCCGTCCGGTCGTTCAAGAACCACAGTTCGGCATCGATCTTTGCCTTCGTATGCAACCCTTCAGGCCGCAATCGATATGCGCCGGAGGATGCAATCAGGCCATAGCGCTCACTTCCACGTGCTGTCCTTCGTAGCCAGTCCTTAGCGGTCGCAAGATCGCGTGTCAGCCATATGGGATAAGGCGTCTCAAGCGTTCGGTAAACGTCGCGGGCCTTTCCCGGGCGGTTCTCAACAACATGACTGATGAAGCTCGAAAGCGCCTCTGCCCTGAAAGACCGCATCGATACGCTTAGATGCAGCTCGCTAAATCGTTGGACAGACATCGCCGCCAACTGCTTAAGCGCGGCTGGGTCAACGGTATAGTCACCCTCCTCCAGGCGATCCGATATATAAATATCCCAGCGCTGAAAGCGTTTCTTAAGTGCGGTCACCCATTCATCCAGGCCGGCCTCCCCTGTATTGATTTCTTGCCCCCCACCGATGAGGCAAACGACTACGCACCAATCGTCGTGACGATCCATCACGCTGATCAGGAACTCAGGTTCAGACATATCGAAGCCGTGCTGACCACGCTTTCTCTGCATAAACTTGCTTGTTTGGGCGTGCGTCCAGGCACGTTGTGCCTCATCAAATACGGCGACCTTCTCGTGCGGCGCCCTCTGGTTCCTTAGCGCCTCGTCTCGAAAATGATGAATATTCTGAATAAAGCTAGACACCTTGCGGCGCGCATCCACCTTTGAGACACCCGTACTCGTCGCTACGTTTCTAGCGAGCGCTTCCCGCAACACAGTAACTAGAGGGCCATTACCGGAAAGGAATACGGCATGCTCATCCGAATGCTCTTGCAGTCTCTTTGTGGAGATATTGAGGCCCGCAAGTGTTTTTCCTGCCCCTGGAACGCCCGTGACGAAGCAGATTGATTTGCGACCTTGAGATTTAGATTGGTCAATAATCGCGGAGATGCGATTGGTTGTTTGACTAAGATTCTTGGCACCCGCGTCAGATCGCGAGATCTGTTCGACTGAGTGATTCTGATAGAGAGCTTGCGCCGCCTCTACGATTGTCGGGGTCGGCTGATAGCCTGATTTCAGCCATACGCGCACATCAGTCTGCTCGCCAGAGGCGACAGCGGAGCATCGATTGATTACGTCCGTAAGTTGTTGCACCGGGATAAGAAGAGGTTCCGCCACCTTGTCTGCGGCAAACTTGAGCACACTCTGCCTGGACGAAACGGCCTCTGTTGCAAGCGCGATCGGAACGATGGGCAGGTCATGGCTGCCCTTGTGGAAATTCTTCAGATCCAACGCGTAATCGTACACCTGATCAATTGCGGAGCGAGTGTACGTGTTTGCCCCGACCTTGAATTCCAGCACGAAGAGGATGCCGTCAACGAGAAGTACGACATCCGCACGCTTTCCAATACGCGGAATCACGAACTCAAATAGGATATGGCCACGCGCCATCCCCGCGAGAGCCTCTTTGAGCAACCGGATCTGGCCTATCCACGCATCGCGTTGTAGCTGTTCAAGGGCGAAAGCATGGTGCTCCGCCAAGGCCCCCAAAATGGCGTGCTCGTCAGCTGCCAGAAAATCCACAATCGGGGCTTCGTAAGATGCCGCCTGCATAGCTTTATGTACCTTATAGGGTGCTCTTGGACTTAATAGAACAGTGCACATCGCCAACCGGGGAGCTATGAATAATACCTTTCCCTGCCATTCCGCCAATGCAGCCGTTCAGTTCCAATAGAAAAAGGCGCCGAAGCGCCTTTCCCGCACCATCCCCTCCCTACTTCCCCCCCGCCTTCGGCAGCGCCCTCCAGCGCGCCAGGAAGGCGTCGCGATCCGCGGTAGCCACGGCTTCGTCGAAGGGCAGCAACTTGATGCTGGACAGGTCCGGCATGTCGATGATTTCGCTGACCTTGATGTCGCTGCGGCTCGGCCTGCGGAAGGCGGTTTCGAGCAGGGCGATCTGTACCTCGCGCGACAGGATCAGGTCATAGGCGCGCCGGGCGGCGGCCGGATTGGGGCCGTTCCGGATGATGGCGATGTCGTCGGGAATCTCGAAGGTGCCGTCCTCCGCGTACATGAGGCGGATGCCGCGCTGTCCGCCCGCGACGTAGGGGTAGGCGATGGATTCGTAGGTAATGCCGACGGCGTACTCGCCCTGCCCCACGCTGCGCACGACGTTCGAGCCGGATGGGGTCACGACGCAGTTCGCGGCGATTTTCGCCAGGACTTCCGCCCCGAAGTTCTTTTCTATCCACCACAGAATGGTGAACGCCGTGGAACTGTCCTCGGGGTTGGAAACGATGATTTTTCCCTTGAACCGCGGATCCGTCAGGTCGCGCCACGACGCGGGCGCCTTGCCCTGGAACTGCCTGGCGTTGAGCATTGCCACGGCCACGTGGACGTTGGAGGCGGCCCACAGGCCGCTCTGCTCCACGTATTTCTCGGGTATGGCCGCGAGCTCGGGCGATCGGTACTCGGCCAGATGGGTCTTGTAGCGCTCCAGGGAGCTGGCGAACGCCGTCCAGAAGATATCGGCGCGGGGGCTGGCCGCTTCGGCTTCGACACGCTTGAGCAACTGCCCCGTGCCGCCGGCGACCATGCTGAGCTTGACGTCCCGCAGCTGCTTGCGCGCCACGTCGGTCACGGCCTGCGCCGACTGGGCATTGGCGGACACATAAACCACGACCTGGCCGCCGGCCTGAGCCTGGGCCCGAGCGAAGGAAAAGGGCAAGCTGGCAGCCAGAAGGGGCGTACCCAGAACCATGGCCCTGCGCAGTGGCGAAAAATTGGAACGTTTCATGTCATGCCTCCTAGGAAGAGATGAGACCGGGATGGATCGCAGGAATGGTCAGAACAGCCGGATTCTGAAACCCTTGATGGCGACGACGATGGGCACCAGGATGACCGTGATCAGGATCACGCCATAGGCCGACGCCTGGGCCATCAGGCCGCTGTCGATGAGGCGGAACATCTGGATGGGCACCGTCTCCCGGCCCGGCGAGTACACGACGATGGAGGCGCTGAGCTCGGATACCGTGGTGGTCCAGGTCAGCACCGCGGCGGCGGCGATGGCCGGCACCATGAGCGGCAGCACCACCTTCAGGAACGACCGGACCGGCGGCACGCCCAGGCTGACCGAGGCCTCTTCTATCGAGTCGGGAATATTGAACAAGGTGGACGACGCGTTGCGCACGCCGAAAGACAGCCGCCTCACCATGTAGGCCAGCACGATGACCGTTCCCGTGCCGCTCAGCACCAGCCAGCCGGTGTTGAAGGTCATCAGCAGGCCGATGCCGATCACCGTTCCGGACAGCGCCAGCGGCAGCGAACTGACGTAGTCCAGCATGGGCGTGAGGCGGTTGCGTTTCTTGACGATCAGGTAGCTGACCAGCGTGCTGAAGGCAATGCCCAGCGCCGTGGCCATGCCGGCGTACATGATGGAGTTCAGCACCGGATCCGGCGCGCCAATGAGCGCCCGTTCCAGATTGGCCAGCGTCCACTCTCCCCAGCGCATCACCGGCCCGCGCGCCCGGGTGAAGGCGCCCGCCACCAGCGTGATGAGCGGCAGCATCGACACCAGCACCACGCCCACGGCCAGGATCGCCAGGACATGCTCACGCGCGCCGTGCACCCGCGTCTCCGCCGGGCTGCGCCCCTGCACGATCTCGTAGCGGCCGCGGGCGATGATCCAGCGCTGGACGAAGAGCGCCAGCATCACCAGGAGGATGGAGGTCGTCGCCAGGGTGCTCTGCATCACGGGCGGTCCGCCGATCTCGGTGGTGGCGGCCAGGTAGGTCAGCACCGACAGCAGCTCCACGTCGTGCCCCAGGAACATCGAGGTGGCGAAGTTGCCGACGACCAGCGTGAACACCAGCAAGGCGCTGGCCAGCACGGCCGGCATGATCACGGGCACCATGACCTTGAGCCGGGACCTGGCCGGGGACGTGCCCAGGCTGCGGGCGGCCTCTTCCAGCTGCACGTCGAAGCCCCGCATGGCCGCCAGCGTCCCGATATAGATATAGGAGTAATAGGTGAACGTCATCACCACCAGCAGGCCGGGCCAGCCATAGAAGGACGGGATGTCGATGCCGAGGTAGTCGTACAACGCATGCGTGATCACGCCGTTGTTCCCCAACAGCATCAGCCAGGTCTGGACCGAAATGACCTCGGGGATCACCAGCGTGATCAAGGGGAGGATGGACACCAGCCACTTGCCCGGATAGCTGTGGCGGGCCGTGAAGTAGGCCAGGGGCACGCCGATGACGGCCGCAAGCGCTGTGACGCCCAGGCCGAGCACGACGGTATTGCCGATGGCCTTCAGATAGCGGGTATCCGATAGCAGAATGCTCCAACCCGATTGCCCGTCCGCGGATTTCGCGGTCAGGCTCGATACCAGGATATTGGCCACGGGCAGGATCAGGAACACGACCAGCAGGCCCAGCGACGCCAGCGACAGCCAGACCCACGGCGAACGGAGAGACGCGCGCAGCCCGCTCATGACGCCAGCACCCGGGTCTTGAGCGGATCGAAGGCCAGGCTGACCTCCATGCCGGCGTCGAACTCCTCGCGCCTGTCGCCATGCACATCCACATTCACCATTCGGCCGCCGCCGAACTCGATGCGGTAGGTCGTCTTGACGCCGAGATACTGCTGGCTCCGTATCCGGCCGGGCAGGCCGCCCTCTCCCGCCCGGGCGAGCCCGATGTCCTCCGGACGCGCCACCAGGATGGCGGCGCCATCGACCGCGTGCGGCGCCCGCGCGCGCAGCGCATGCTGATCCAGGACCACCTCCGCGGCCCCCGGCCCCGTGCTGCGACCCTGCACCGGGATAAGGTTGGCCGCGCCGATGAAGTCGGCCACGTAAGCGGTGGCGGGTTCGCGGTAGATCTGCTGGGGAGAGCCGAGCTGCTCGACACGCCCCCGGTTCATGACGGCGATCTGGTCCGACAAGGCCAGCGCCTCCTCCTGGTCGTGGGTCACGAATACCGTGGTGATGCCCGCCTCTCGCTGCAACTCGGCAATGGTCTCGCGCACCTGGACGCGCAGCTTGGCGTCGAGGTTGGACAGCGGCTCATCCATCAGCAGCACCTGCGGCTGGATCACCATGGCCCGCGCCAAAGCCACGCGCTGCCGCTGGCCGCCCGACAGCGCGGCGGGCAGCCTGTCGGCGTAGGGACCTAGCCCGACGCGCTCCAGGGCCGCCGGCACCTTCTTTCTGATCGACGCCCCGTCCATCTTCCGCGCGCGCAGGCCGTAGGCCACGTTCTCGAACACCGTGCGGTTGGGGAACAGGGCGTAGTCCTGGAAAACCATGCCGATATTGCGCTCGTGCGCGGCCAGCTTCGTCACGTCCTTGCCGCTGAAGCGCATGCTGCCCGAGGCGATGGGAATGAAGCCCGCGATGGTTCGCAGCAAGGTGGTCTTGCCGCAGCCGCTGGGCCCCAGCAGGGTGAAAAAGCTGCCCGGCGCGATGTCCAGCGTCATGCCGTCGATGACGCGCGTGCCGCCGCCATAGGTCACGCACAGGTTTTCGATGGAAATGCCCATGGATAGTCTCCTCGCTTAACCTAGGCCCCGTCAGCGCGCGGCCTGCGCCAACAACGCCAGCGCCTCGGCATGACGGGCCGGATCGCCCGCAGCCAGGATCCGCGAGCCCCAGTTCTCCAGCCTCAGAGGGCGGCCATTCCAATCGGTGATGACGCCGCCCGCCCCTTCGATGATGGGCACGAACGGCGCGTAGTCCCAGAGCTTGAGGCCGGCATCGATCGCCACGTCGGTGCGGCCGCTGGCCAGCAATCCATAGGACATGCAACAGCCTCCGTAGATGCGCCAGCGCGTGCGGCTGCGCAGCGCCTCGAAGAATGGCCGTTCCTCCGCGCTGTAGAGATCGGGGTTGCTGGTGCTCAGCATGGCGTCGCCCAGGCTCGGGCAGGCCCGCGTGGCGCAAGGCTGCCCCCGGAAAGCCGTGGCGCGGCCCGCGGCGCCCACCCAGCGGTCCTGCGTCACGGGTAGATCCATGACGCCCAGCACGGGCGCGCCCCGGTGCATCAGCGCGATCAGCGTGCCGAACACGGGCACGCCGGCGATGAACGGCGCCGTGCCGTCTATCGGGTCCACCACCCAGACGTACTCGGCGTCCAGCCGCACGTGGCCTTCTTCCTCGCCGTAGATGCCGTGCGCGGGATAGGCCTGCTCGATGAGATTGCGCAGCCGCTCCTCGATCGCCTTGTCCAGGGCGGTGACGAGGCTGCGGTCGGCTTTCACCTCGACGCGCGGCGCCAACCCGATATTGGGCGCGAACAGCAGGCGCGATTCGTCGGCGAGGCGCTCGGCAAACGCGATCAACGCGTCCAAGGTCGCGGCGGGGATGAGGGGTCTCATGTCTGTCTCCTTGATTTCTATTTTTTCGTCCGGCCAGCGTGGGGCCGCGCCCTGCCCCGCTCAGGCCGCAGCCTGGGCGAGATGGGCGTCGAGGCGCAAGGCGCGATTCATTTCGTTCTGCACGATGGTGTAGCCCTCGTCGAAGCCCATTCCCGGCTTGGCCAGCATCTGGGCCACCTGGGTGGCGATGCCGATATGGACCGTGGCGCGCGCCGACAGGTCGGTTTCGGCGCAGGTGCCGCCCAGCACCGGCCCCACGCCGTGGCGGTGGCAGTCCAGGATGGCGTCGATGGTGTGGTGGAGGGAGCCGAGGTCCGGCGTCTTCACCTGGATCAGGTCGGCGGCCTGGGCGGTGGCGAACAAACCGATGTCCTCAGCCGTATTGGCCCATTCGTCGGCCACGATCCGCACCTGGCTGCGGCGTGCCCGCAGCACCTGCCGCAGGCGCGCCAAAGCCTCGATCTGCGCGTCGCGGCTGCCGGCGTCCAGCGGATGCTCGATGGTCAGCGGGAACGCCCCCGCCGCGGCCTCCAGCCGTTGCAGGATGTCGGCCGTGCGATCCGGCGAGCCCTGCACCAGCGCACCGACCATGCCGTAGACGTCCAGGTGGATGCGCGGACGGTAATCCGGCCGGGTCCGAAGCTGCTTGATGCGCGCAACGATCCACCGTATGTAGCGCTCCAGCTCGGCGCCCTCGGGGCCGACCAGTTCCAGCGTATTGATGAGCCCGTGCGGCAGGATGGGCACGCTTTTCAGGATCATCTTGTCGACGTTGGCGTGGCGATCGTCTCCCGACTGGGCATAGATCGGCACCTCCACGAGCGGCGCGGCCAGCGCCCATTCGTCCTTGATGACACGGGCCATCAGGTGATGGCCGGCGACATGGGCGGCCGCGTCCAGCAAGGCCTGGGAAACGCCATAGGCCGCCGCTCGCTGTGCCTCCACCGATACGCCGATCCAGCCCTCGGCCCGCGCCGCGGCCTCGCGGAAGCGGCTGACGTCCAGGTCCAGCAGGCGGGGCGCCAGGTCCTCTTCGATCTGCCGCGCCAGCTGCGCGGCATGGAAGCGCGGTTCGCGCCCGCCCACCCCGGAATACTGCACGCTGGCGCAATCGCCCATGGCGACGTAACCATCGCTGAGCACCAGCATGACGGAAACGGACTCCGAGGGCTCGCGCACCGCGGCGTAGCCTGGTGTGACAGCCGTGCCCAGATAGGCGGCGCCGTCGCGCTCCGCGCCGGCCTTGATGGCCGCCTGGTCGTCAAAGAAGAACGAGCCGACGCCGGCGGCGGCGAGAACCTTGACGATCTTGATCGATTTTCCCATTGCAGTCTCTTGAGGGTTAGAGGGCCGATTGGCTGACGAGCCGCAGCTGCATGTAGGCCAGCACGCCTTCCGTGCCGCCTTCGTAGCCGTAGCCGCTATTGCCCAGGCCGCCGAGGGCCACGTCGGGCAGCGAGGGAGCGGTCTGGTTGATGCCGATGTTCGAGGCGTTCAGGCGGCGGACCAGTTCATCGCGCACCCGCAGCGAATCGGTGAAGACGTATGCGGCAAACGAATATGGCGTGGCATTTGCCAACGCCACCGCCTCATCCACGCTCTCCACCGACTGGACGGTAGCCACGGGGCCGAACGGCTCCTCGACCAGGATGTCCGCGTCCCGCGAGACCGCCGACAACACGGTCGGCTCGACGAAGAACCCGGGACGATCCACCCGCTTCCCACCCGTTTCCAGCACGGCGCCCTTGGCCACGGCGTCCTCCACCAGCTGGAGAAACGCCGCCACGCGCCCGCCATGGGCCACCGAGCCCAGCGTGGTGCCCTCGTCCCGCCCATGCCCGAGCGTGTATGTCCGGGCTTTGGCCACCAGCGCCTTGACCAGCGCATCGTGCACGGCCGGATGCGCCAGGTAGCGCGTGGGTGCCACGCAGGACTGGCCCGCCGATCCGAACTTCGCCGGCGCGGTCAGCTGCACTACCTTCTCGACATCCGCGTCGCTCCACACGATGACCGGCGCATGCCCGCCCAATTCGAAAATCGGACGGATCAGGTTGGGCGCGGCCAACGCCGCAAGCTGCTTGCCCACTTGCGTGGAACCCGTGAACGACACGGCTTTCACCTCCGGCGAGGCCAGCAACTGCCGGCTGACCGCCACAGGGTCGCCGAACACCAGGTTGACCACGCCTTCGGGCAGGCCGGCATCCGCCAGCGTCTGGACGATGGCGCGCGCGCTGTATGGCGTGAATTCGGATGCCTTCAGCACCACCGTGCAACCGGCGGCCAGCGCCGCGCCGAGCTTGCGCCCGACCAGCACGGCCGGGAAATTCCACGGAGTGATCGCCACCACGACGCCCAACGGCGTCGGCAGCGATAGCCGCGTGCTGCCGGGCACGACGCCCTGGTGCACCTTGCCGCTGATGCGGCCGGCCTCTTCGCCGTTCCAGGCCAGGGTCTCGATGGTGCGCCGCAGTTCGCCCACCGCGTCGGCGCGGGTCTTGCCGGATTCCAGCAACAGGCCGTGGGCGACTTCCTCGATACGCTCGGCCAGCAGGAGGGAGGCCTTTTTCAGGATGGCGCCGCGCGCCTGCCCCGTCAGCGCGCTCCACACGGGAAAGGCGCGGCTTGCGGCGGCCAGCGCCGCCTGGACTTGGTCTGCGTCCGCCAGCGTCACGACGCCGACGGCCGCGCCGGTGGCCGGGTCGATATTGGGCTGCGGCCCGGCGTTGCCCTCCTCCCATCGGCCGTTGATGAAAAGATGGGCATCAAGATTGTGTTCGGCCATGGCCGTCTCCTAAAAAAGGACTCGCGTGGCGCCCCCGGGGCTTGTCTATCCTGGGGCAGCCCGGCAATAAGCGTTTCGGGTATCAGCCGGGAGGGCGTTTGCCGCGAACCAGATCCGCGCCCTTCTCGGCGATCATCAGCGTGGCGGCATAGGTGTTGCCGGAGGTGATCGCGGGCATGACCGACGCGTCGATCACCCGCAGGTTCGCCACCCCGCGCACGCGCAGCGAGTCGTCCACCACCGCCATCGGATCGGACGCCGGGCCCATGCGGGCCGTGCCCACCAAGTGGTAGCCGGTAGACCCGTGGTGCTTGCAGAAGTCCAGCAACTGCTCGTCGGTGCTGAGTTGGACGCCCGGCACCGTTTCCTCCACCAGGTACTTCGCCAGCGCCGGCGAATGCAGCAACCCGCGGATGATCTTCATGCCCGCCACCATGACCTCCTGGTCCAGGCTGTGCGCCAGGTAATTGGGCTGGATCAGCGGATCCTCGTACACATCGGTCGAGCGGGCGCGGACGTGGCCGCGGCTCAGCGGCCGGTGCTGCCACCAGCCGCCGGTCACGCCGGGATAGTCGTCCAGCACGTAATGCTTGCCTTCCTTGTAGCTGCCCGGCACGAAGACGCACTGCAGGTCCGGCCGCTGCACCCCGGCATTCGACTTGCAGAACAGGTGCGCCTGCGACGGCGTCAGGGTCAGCACCCCCGGCTTGCGCGCCAGCCAGCGCATGATCTGCCACAGGAGCCGCGGGCCCCGCGCCATCTCGTTCAGGGTCGTGACGCCGGGCCGGGCGCGCATGACCAGGCGCGCCGAGTAATGGTCGCTGAGGTTCTCGCCGACGCCGGGCAACTCATGCACCACCTTCACGCCCAGCCCGGCCAGCAGGCTTGCGGGGCCCAGCCCCGAAATCTGCAGCAGCCGCGCCGTATTGACGGTGCCGGCGGACACGATCACTTCGCGTCGCGCACGGACGACGGTTTCCTCGCCGCCCCGGCGCCGGATGAACCCTACCCCCAACGCGCGCTTGCCCTCGAACAGGATGCGCTGCGCGCGCACGCCGGACAGCAGTTCCACATTGCCGCGCTTGAGAGCCGGTTCCAGGAAGGCCACCGCGGCGCTCACGCGCAGGCCGCGCTCGATCGTGCGCTGAAAATAGCCCACGCCCTCCTGATCGCCCGAGTTGTAGTCGGGATTGCGCTTGTGGCCGGCGGCGACAGCCGCCTCGATGAAGGTCTCGGAAATGGGATGGAACCAGTCCATCGGCGTCACTGGTATCGCGCCGGAACGCCCCCGGACCTTATCGTCGCCCGGGCCGGTATAGCGCTCGGAGCGCGCGAAATAAGGCAGCACGTCCCGGTAGCCCCAGCCCGCGTTGCCCTGCGCCGCCCAAGCGTCGAAGTCCTCCGGTTGGCCGCGCACGATCATCATGCCGTTGATGGAACTGGATCCGCCCCGCACCCGCCCCTGGGTGGTGGAGATCTTGCGCCCGCCGCTACCTTCGGACGGCTGGGTCTTGAACTGCCAGGTAATCCGATCCTGGCTCAAGGTCTTCACGAAACCGGCCGGAACGCGGACATAGGGGCGCAGATCGCTGGGGCCCGCTTCCAGCACGCATACCGTCACGCCGGGGTCTTCGGACAGGCGAGCGGCCAGGATGGAACCCGCCGATCCGGCGCCGACGATCACGTAGTCGTAGGTTTTCGCGCTTGCTGTGCTTTTGCTCATTTCGTCTCTTGTGCCGGATGCTCGGGGCGAGGGCCAGACCGCGGTTGCGATGTCGACGAAATAATAGGAAGCTAGATAGAATCCAAAAAGAGAATTGTTTTATTTGATAAATGCAAATTTTGCATCTATCTGGAAACTAGATAGAAACCCTAGAGGGTCGAATGGCACCCAGAAATATCGCCATATCAATGGCTTGAACGAGTATTGCGGCGCTTTCGCCTATTTTCCGCCGTCCGGGATTGATGATTCAGTTGAAAATACAAGAATCATGGATGCATAACTCTCAACTAATAAACGACCATGCCCATCAATGCCTACAAGGTTTTCGTCGCCATCGCCGAACGCGGCAGCTTCGCGGCGGCCGCGCATCAACTGAACCTGTCGCCGTCCGCCGTCAGCCACGCCCTGGCCTCTTTTGAAGAGGAACTGGGCTTCACGCTATTCGTGCGCAACCGCAGCGGCGTTCGCCTGACCTCGGGCGGCGAAGCCTTGCTGCCCACCGTCCGGGAAGTGCTGCAAAGCAATGAAAAGCTGGAACAGCAGGCGTCCAAACTGCTGGGCCTTGAAGCGGGAACGGTGCGCATCGGCGCCTTCAGCAGCGTAAGCGTGGCCTGGATGCCTAAAATCATCCGGTCCTTCTCCGAGCTCTATCCCAATATCGAGGTGGTCATCGAGCAAGGCGGCTACGACGATGTGATCGAATGGATCCTGAAAAGCCGGGTCGACCTCGGCTTCGTCACCTTGCCCGTCGCGCCCGGGCTGGATGCCACGCCGCTCTATGCCGACCCCCTGGTCTGCATCGCGCCGCCCGGTTTTCTGCCGAAGAACAAGGCCTACATGACCGTCGCGGAGCTGGCCGAGCACAACCTGGTGCTCCAGGGCGAAGGCTGCGGCAAGGAAACCCAGCAGTTGCTGGCCACCCATAAGGTCGCCATCAAGTCGAGCGCGCGGGCCACGGATGATGCCGCCATCATAGCCATCGTCGAAAGCGGCCTGGGCATCAGTATCGTGCCGCAACTCGCCCTGCTCAATTACCGGAGCTCCGTGCAGTCCTTCCCGTTCTACCCCGCGGAAAGCCGCGCCATCGTGCTGTCGTCCTTGAGCCACGCGGGCCTCGCGCCGGCGGCAAAGGCCATGCACAGGCACATCGTGGAATCGGTCGCGTCGTGGTCGAAACAGGAAAAAGAAAAAATATAGTCAGACCGTATTTCGGAATCCACAAGCGTTCTTGCCCATAGCGGCCGCCGAATTCGCCGGCATGCGGGGCACAGGTAGAGGTTTTATCGTTGTTCTATCTACTGTTCCTTCAACCCCAACGACTTCATCAGCGGGGCGAACAGTTTCTTCTCGTCCTCCACGCGCGCGGCATAGTCGGCCGCGCGCAGCGGTAACGCCTCGGCGCCGGCGTCCAGGAAGCGCGCCTGGATCTCCGGCCGTGCAAGCACCTTGTTGATTTCGCCATTCATGCGTTCGACCACATCATCGCGCGTGCCGGCGGCGGCATACACGCCGAACAGGCTGTCCGCGAAAACGCCGTCGATGCCGACCTCGGAAAAGGTGCGTATGTCGGGCGCCACGGCCGCCCGCTGCCGGCTTGCCACCGCCAGCACCTTCAGCTTGCCCGCCTGCACCATGGGAAAGACCGTGGCCGGTCCAAACGCGAAGTCGATCTGGCCCGCGGCCAGGTCTTGTATCGCCGGCGCCACGCCGCGATATGGCGCGTGGGTGGCCTGCATGCCGGTCGCCTGCTTGAGCAGCTCGCCGGCCAGATGCGGCGTCGTCCCATTGCCGGCCGAACCATAGTTAAGCGGCTCGGGCCGTTTGCGCGCGTACTCGACGAACGCTTCCAGCGTATCGACGCCCAGCGAAGACCGGACGAACAAGAACAACTGGCTGTTGGCCAGCAAGGCGACCGGCCGCAGGTCCCGCTGCGGATCGAACGGCATGCTGGTGAACATCACCGGGTTGACCGATACGGTCGTCGAAGGATTGAGCAGGAAGGTATGGTTGTCTCCGCCGTTGCGCACGACCTCGGCGCCCGCCACGTTGCCGCCCGCGCCGCCCCGGTTTTCCACGATAACCGTCTGCTTCAAGGCCTCGGCCAAATGCGGCTGCACCGTGCGCGCCAACACGTCGACCAGCCCGCCGGGGGCCAGCCCCACGACCAGGCGCACCGGCTTGGCCGGCCAGGCCTGGGGTGAGGTTTGCGCATGGCTGCCCGTCGCCCAGCCAGTCAGCGCCAGCATCATCATGGCCAGGCAATGTCTACGCAGCAGCATGCGAATCTCCTCACGGGGCGTCACCGCGCGATCCTGCGTACGGTGCGTCGGGTGCCGCACCACGGTGTATGCCCCTTGATGCCTCATCGCGGCGGCAGCCCTGCATATGCCGCTCATTCTTCACAAAACTTTAAGCATAAAGAATCCCGGATAACCCTAGTGCGCCGGCAGCGACCAGCGCAGCTCAGTAAGACCGCTTTGGTCCCTGGCGATCAGGCGCCCAGCAGGCGGCCGTATCCGGGCGCAGCCTTGGCCCCGCTACCCGCTAGACGCACTGCGTCCCAGAACCCGGCGGGCGAACTGGACACGACGGGCACGCCCAGCCGACGCTCTACTTCCGGAATGGCGTCGAGCGTCTGTAGACCGCCGCAGGACAGCAGGATTGCATCGCTGTCCGGCGCCGCCTCGATGGCGCGCACGCAAAGGTCGACCAGCGTGTCCGTGTCCACGCGGGCCATGGCGTCCACGCCCGTGATGCCCAGGCTGCGGCACCCGGTGGGGACCAAGCCCTCTTCGGCAAGGAATGCGGCCAGGCGGTCATTCACATCGTCGATGTAGGCCGTCGCCAGCGCAACGCGCGCCACGTCCAGGGCGCGCAAACCATTGAGCACCGCCGTGCTCATGGTCGTGCACGGCAGGCCGGTGGCGTCATGCATCGCCGCAATCAACGCCCGGTTGAAGGCCGCGCCCCGGTAGAAGCTGAGCGAAGTGCCCATCAACGAGATTACCGCCGCCCCCTCCTCCTTCAAGCGACACGCATGGTCCACGACCGATTCGATCACCGCGTCATAGCCCTCCGGCGTCACCGAACCCAGGCCCAATCCGCTGGCGATGAAAGGCAGGCCGGGATAAAGGCGCGCACCATCCGCCGGCACCAGGCCGGCGGCCGGCGGCACGATCATGCCAATAATGGGCGTGTTTGAGTCTTGCATGAAAGCGTCTCCTTCTGGTGGATACCGATAATTCAAGGGGCGAACGTCAACTTGGCTCGCGAGATCAGATCGACCCAGCGCTGCTCCTGTGCCGGCAGCCAGGCGGCGAGCGCGTCGGCGGGCTCATAGCGCACCAGCGAACCTTGCGCAATGAACGCCTCCCGCAACTTCGGCTCGGCCAATACCTTCGGCAGTGCCTGCGTCGCCTTTTCAAGCGCGGCTGCCGGTGTCTTGGCGGGAGCGAGCAGGAATATCGCCGGTGTGGCATCGAAGCCGGGCAAGGTCTCGGCCACCGTGGGCGTCTCGGGCAAGCCCGGGAAGCGATGGGTACCCAGGACCGCCAGGATGCGGATGCGCCCGGCGCTGGCCTGCGGAATCACCGCGGGCAGGCTTGAGATGGCGGCCGACACCTGATCCGACGCCACGGCCTGAACGGCCGGGCTGCCGCCCTTGTAAGGCACGTGCACCATGTCCACGTTCGCCATCGCCTTGATCAGTTCCCCGCCGAGATGGTGCATGGATCCGACGCCCACCGAAGCGTAGGTGTAGCGGCCGGGTTCCTTGCGAGCCATCGCCAACAAGTCCGACAGCGAGCCGGCCGGACTGGACGCCGGCACCGCCAGCGCCAGCCCCGCGTCGCCCACCATCGCGACAGGCGTAAAGCTGGTGCTCATCCGGTAATTGACCTTCGGGTAGATGTGCGGAGCAAGCAGCAGCGAGGTATCCGCCAGCAGCAGAGTCGCGCCGTCCGGATCCGCCCGCGCCACCACGTCCGCGGCAATCGTGCCGCCTGCCCCGGCGCGGTTCTCGACCACCACGGGCCGGTCGATGGCCTGCGCCAGCCCCTGAGCCAGGAGGCGCGCCAGCGTATCCACGCCCCCGCCCGGCGAAAACCCGACGACGATCTTGACCGGCGTAGTCTGCGCCTGCGCGGCCGGGCTCGCGGCGGCAATGAACGCGGCGGCCGCAAGGCCTGCAGCACGATGGAACATGGCTAGTCTCCTGTCTCTGTTTTGGTCAATGGCGCAAAAGCGCCGGGCAACACGAGGCCCCCGGCTTGCGCCGGCAAACGCCTTGCGAGGTTCAGTTGATCGGGTTGGAATGCCTGCCGGCCACGCGCGGACCGTACAACCAGGCCAGCGTGGCCGCCGCCGGCGCAGCATGCTCCGCGGCGCGCATGCTTCCCACCGCGGCGAACAGCCCCTGCGGAAAGCGCTCGGCAAACTCGCGGAACTGCTGCCCGCCCTCGACGATGTGGCGCGTGGCGGCCCGCGAAGCCGCCCCCTCGTCGCCATCCAGCACCGCCTCCAGAATGCCGGCATGCTCCCGCCACGAACAAGCGAGGCGGCCCGGCTGGTCGAAGTGACGCAGCCGATACGGATGCGTGCGCTTGCGGATCGCCATGATCTGCTGGATCAGGTAATCGTTTCCGCTGGCGCGATAAAGGACGTCGTGGAACGCCAGGTTCGCGGCGGCGTAACCGCCTGGGCGCTGCGCGGCCAGGTCCGGCTCGGCATCGCGATGCGCTGCCAGCAGGTCCCGGCGCCCCGACAGGGTGATCCGTTGGCTCGCCAGCCCCGCGCACAAGCCTTCCAGGTACGCCAGGGTCTCGAACATATTGGCCAGTTCGCCAGGCTCAAGCGCTGCCACGAATATGCCGACACGAGGCTTGATCTGCACGTACCCCTGGGCGGAAAGCTGCAGCAAGGCATCCCGCACGGGCGTGCGCGAAACACCGCAGCGTTGCGCCAGCAAGGTCTCGTCCAGCGCCAGGCCAGGGGGTAGTTCGGCATTGACGATCTGATCCTCCAGCGTCTGCCGTATCCGGTCGGCCGCCGTAGCGGGGTAAGGCTTCTGCATGACGATTCCCTAGCTGGCAACAGTGGAATGATTATCGTCAGGGGAATCTGATATATCAACGCGCCTGCCGGGCGGCCGTCACCTTTTTCGCCATGGCTTTGCGCTTGCAAGAGGGCCCGATACCCTCGAAACTGGGTGTCCGCACGATCTCGGGCGATCGCGATTATTCCGAAACGCCTTCCAGCGTGCATCCAAAGCGTGTAACAGGCTCTTCTTCTAAGACTTCGTCGCCAAACCGGAGGTGGAAAATGGGAAGGGATATTGGTTCTCGGGCGGCCCGCATGCTGACTTTCGCCGCCACACTGGGATTTTCCAATCTGCTGGGTCTTCCGGCAGCGCATGCGAAGGATTGCGCTGGGGCTGAACTCAGGAACGTCGGAGGCGTGGCGCGCGCATGGAAGCTGGCGGATGGAGGTATCGCCGCCTACTCCAAGATGAATATCAACATCGACGGCTACGCGCGGGCCTACCACCCCAAAAACGCAAGCGCTGGCGCCCTGCTGCACTTGTGCAACGCCGGACGGCCCTATGCGCCCGATGGCACCTCGTACAACGCGTCAAAAGACAATCCGACTTGCACGGGGCGCTTCATGGACGACTACGCTCGCATCGGCGCGGCCGGTTGGAAGGACACCTCCGTCGGCGTCATCAGGTGGTTTGGCGTTTTAGGGCGAGACCAAGTCCAGCTCAATGGCGTGACTATCAAGTCCGTCGTCCCCGTCCTACAGAAAGACGGCTCCGGTTTCTACGTGTCGCCCACCGCGCTAGCGGATAGCACCATCGCCGACGCGGCGGACCAATCAAGATACCTCAATCCGCTGCGCGTGCCCGCCGCCGTCGTTCCGGATTCAGTCATGGCCCAGGGCGTGAAAATGGGAAGCTTCGGCGTTGCCTACAACAAAGACACGCGCATTGCGGTGCCATTTGTGGTTGGCGACGCCGGGCCGGCAATAGGCGAAGGCAGCGTCGCGCTGGCGAGACTCGCGGCAGGCCTGGCCATCAAGGACCCCATCCAGCGCAGCGAACGGTACGAAGGCCAGGTCGACGCCAAGAACGTGCTCTGGATCTACTTCAAAGACGCGCCGGCCCCGTATGACAGCACCAAGGAGGCCGCTACCGTCCAGAACGCGAAGGACGCCTTCCAAGCATGGGGTGGCGAGGCGCGCCTGGCGCTCTGTGTGCAGCAGGTGCCGCGGAACTAGAAGGTGGGCGCTATTGGAGGGCAGGGGAAAAACGGTTCCGCCAAATTGCCCGTAGCGACGTTGGAGGCTCGGCAGGATCGCAAGTTCTATGACGAGCAGCCGATACTGCCATCACGTCAAGAGCTAGACTACCTTCCTCCCTCCACCACGTCCGCCATGCTGGCGTCGCCCATGGAAGTCTTCTACAACCGCCCGCGCGCCCGCCAGAGTCTAGGCTATCGGCCCTGTTCAGGTCGAGGCTTCAGAGCCTTGAGCAAACTGTCCGGGAAATACGGGTTAGTCCGAGACCCCGCCTTCATGGAGGGAAAGATCACATTGCTACGCTCTTAAGGGCGCCGCGCTTCAAAGCTGATGATTTGGTCGCCCTTTTGCGGGGAGCGTCCGTGCTGGTAGCTGCCTGACGCAACCACATCAATGAAACCAGCAGCGCGCAAAGCGAGGGTGAACTCCTCGACACCCCACCAACGCAGCTTGAATAGGTCAAGTTCCGTCGCCACCAAGTTCCCATCCCGCCAATGCTCATAGCGGAGATGGGAAAGTGTCGTCTGAGCTATGTAATCGGTTTCAACCCGATGATCCGTCAGCGTCAACAGATCACCCTTCTCCGTCCCCCAACTACGAATAGAACAGGAGGGGCCAAAAAAACCCTCGATCGAGTCGAGGTCTACGATCAGCCTCCCATTGGGAACCAAGTATTGATAAAACCGTTTCAACACTGCCGCTGCTAGCGTTGCATCCGTAATCAATTGCAGTGATCCTGCCGGGATGATTATGGCGGCAAAGCTCTTATCGTAGGAGAACGCTTCAAATGTCTGCCGTGTCAGGCTCGCAGAAATATTGCGCCGTCGACACTCGTCCCGGCAATAATCAAGCATCTCTTCTGATGCATCGAAACCTTCGATAGGAAAGCCGGCTTCGAGCAGCGGCACAAAAATTCGGCCGTTGCCTACGGCAGGCTCCAAAATTGGACCTTCACACTCACTGAGAAGCCGCCGGTAGTACTCCAAATCCCCGAATGACCGACCGACTGGCTTATCCAGGTTGTAGACCCAGGATGCAAGCTTTCCATACCGATTTTCCATTTCACTCCTGATAAATAACGATGAATAGGCTGTCGATCTGATTCATCATAGGTCGCATAATCGTCTGGCCCAGCGCTGCGACATTGTCGCGCAACATATCCATCTACAGCGGGATGCTTGGTGCGGCCTCCCGGTGCGCCAATAAAAAAGGCGCCGAAGCGCCTTTCTCATTCACCGCGTGACAAACTGCGGGATCACTCCCACTCGATCATCAATGGAGCTCGTAAGCCCGCGTGGTTAAAGGTATTTTCGACGATCGACATAAGCTTTACCGTCGCCATATACCGTCAAAAAACCGCGCTTAGTACTGGCGCGGGAGATGGAGCGATTTTCGGGGCATCGACGGTTTCGATTGCATTGTCAATCGACTCCAATCTTACATTGCCTCTCCAAGACCCGAAAGCACCGCAATACACTACCTACTTCGACCAAGAGTTCGACAGTGACTCCGCCTGCTTCAGCACCAGTTCGATAGCGGCATCTTCCCCTACCGGCGGGTACTTCCATTTCTTCAGGGTACGTCGCACCAGAATCCTCAGCTTGGCGCGGACGCTCTCGCGCACTTGCCAATCCACCGTGGTGCTGTTGCGCAGTTTTTCGGTGATTTCGACAGCGATCTTTTTGAGGATATCGTCACCCAGTTCCCGCACGGCGCTTTCGTTGTTGGCCAAAGCATCGTAGAAGGCAATCTCATCCGGGTTCAGCCCCAACGCGGCTTCGCGTTCCAGCGCAGCCTGGAAGTCCTTGGCCATCTGGATCAGTTCCTCGATGACCTGCGCCGTCTCCACCGCCCGATTGTGGTATTTGCGTAGGGTTTCCAGCAGGCGGTCGCCGTACTTCTTCTCCTGCACCACGTTGTTGCGCGCCCGCGCCTTGATCTCGTCACGCAGCAGCTTTTCCAGCAGTTCCACCGCTAGGTTGCGGGTCTTCATCTGCCGAACGTCTTCCAAGAACTCTTCCGACAGCAGGCCGATGTTGGGTTTGTCCAGGCCCGCTAGGGCGAAGATGTCCGCCACCCCATCCGCCACGATGGCATTGTCCAGGATCTGCTTGAGCGCGCTGTTCTTGTCCGCGTCGGAACGCTTGCGGTCCACCGTGGTGAACTTGACGATGGCGGCCTTGACGGCGGCGAAGAAGGCAATCTCCGTGCGCAAGGCGGCGGCCTCGTCCAACGTGCTGCACAGGGAAAACGCCTTGCTCACGGCCAGCATGGCATCAAGGAAACGCTGCTTGCCGTCCTTCAGGCCCAGGATATGGTTGGCTACCGGCACCAGCAGTTTCATTGCATCGGTCTCGAAGCCGCTGTAGTCGAAGCCATGCATCAGCCCGCGCACGATGTCGAGCTTTTCCAGTAGTACCGCCAGGGCCTCGGCTGCGTTGTGCGCCGGGTCGCCCTTGCCCTTGGATTCGGTATAGGTCTTGAGCGCCGCTTTCAGTTCGTTGGCAATGCCGATGTAATCCACCACCAATCCACCGGGCTTGTTGCGGAACACCCGGTTGACGCGGGCAATGGCCTGCATCAGGTTGTGGCCCTTCATGGGCTTGTCTACATACATGGTGTGGCAGCAGGGCGCGTCGAAGCCAGTCAGCCACATGTCGCGCACGATCACCAGCTTCAACGGGTCTGCCGGGTCTTTGAAGCGCTTTTCCAGGCGTTTCTTCACCTGCTGGCTGTACAGGTGCGGCTGCAGCAAGGGCTTGTCCGCTGCCGAGCCGGTCATCACTACCTTGATTGCGCCCTTCTCCGGGTCGGCATCGTGCCAGTCCGGGCGCAGGGCGACGATGGCGTTGTATAGCTCGGCGCAAATGTCACGGCTCATGCAGACGATCATCGCCTTGCCTTCCAGCGTGGCCGTGCGCGTCTCGAAGTGCTGCACCAAGTCGGCAGCCACCTGTTCCAGACGCGGCTGCGCGCCGACCAGCTTGGTCAGCGCAGCCCAATCGCTCTTGGTCTTCTCGCGGGCGGTGATGTCTTCCTCGTCCTCGATGACCTCATCTACCTGGGCATTGAGTGCGTCGATCTCGGCCTGGTTCACGTCCACCTTGGCCAGGCGGCTTTCGTAGAAGATCGGTACCGTGGCGCCATCGTCCACCGCGTCCTGAATGTCGTAGATGCTGACGTAATCGCCGAACACCGCCCTCGTGTCTTTGTCTTCCAGGGCGATGGGGGTGCCGGTGAAGCCGATGAAGGTGGCGTTGGCCAGCGCGTCGCGCATGTGCTTGGCGTAGCCAAATACGTACTTGCCGGTCTTGGTATCCAGTCGCCCTTTCATGCCGTACTGGCTGCGGTGCGCCTCGTCGGAAATCACCACGATATTGCTGCGATCCGAAAGCAGCGGGTGCTGTTCCTCATCGTCCAACAGGGCAAACTTCTGCACCGTGGTGAAGATGATGCCGCCAGCCTCGCGCGAAGCCAGCATCTCGCGCAGTTCCTCGCGGCTGCCAGCCTGCACCGGCGTCTGCCGCAGCAGGTCTTCGGCGGCGCAGAAGGTGCCGAACAACTGCCCGTCCAGATCGTTGCGGTCGGTCACCACCACTAGCGTGGGGTTTTTCATCTCCGGCTGCTGCAACAGCTTGCCAGCGTAGCAGGCCATGGTGATGCTCTTGCCCGAGCCTTGCGTATGCCACACCACGCCGGCCTTGCGGCTGCCGCGCTGCACTTCCTTGCCGTAGGTGGCACGCGGCTCCTGCACTTCCAGCAGACCTTTATTCCGACTGCTGGCGGCAATCACAGTGGCCTTCACCGCCTCGCGCACCGCATGGAACTGGTGATAGCCCGCGATCTTCTTGATGATCTGGTCGGCATCCTGCTCGAACAACACGAAGTGGCGCACATAGTCGAGAAACAGCGCAGGCTCGAAGAAACCGCGCACCAACGTTTCCAGTTCGAACTCCAGCAGCGGCCGGTCGTCTTCATTGGCGATCGCCCGCCAGGGCTGCATGCGCTCCTGATTCGCCGTCAATGAGCCCAGACGCGCCGTAAAGCCGTCGCTGACCACCACCGCCACATTGGCATTGAACAGGTCGCCGATCTCGTCCTTGTAGGTCTGGATCTGGTTGAAGGCATCCCAGATGTCGGTCTGCTCGTTGGCTGGGTTCTTCAGTTCGATCACCGCCAACGGCAAGCCGTTGACGAAGGCCACGAGGTCGGGGCGGCGCGGCTGTTTGGTGCCGGTCACGGTGAACTGGCTGACCAGCAGGAAGTCGTTGTTGCGCGGGTTGGCAAAGTCGATCAGGTTGACCAGGTCGGTGCGCTTTTCCTCGCCTTCGGAGAACTCGACGGGGATGCCGGACAGCAGCAGCCGATGCACGCGGCGGTTGCGAGCGATCAGTACCGGCTCGCTGACCGTCAGAAGCTCATGAGCGGCCTGTTCCAGCGCGGCGGCGGGGATGTGCGGGTTGATGCGTGTGAGCGCGACCAACAAGCGTTCGCGCAGCACAGTCTGACGATAGTCGGAGCGGGCTGGTTGGTCTCCATCGGGTGCAATGTCTGGACCCTGTGTGTACTTCCAGCCGAGGCTCCCGAACCATTCAATGCAGAGGTCTTCGAGTTGCTGTTCAGTAATCATGTCCCCTCCGCTGCCTGCTGCTTCACCGCATCCATGATTTGTTCGACCACTCCATCACGCAGTTGCGATGGATAGCCGTTCTTTCGCAACGTGACTCGGATAACGTTACGCATTCGAGCCTGAGCGTCTTCGCGCTTGTCCCAATCTACAACCTGGTGTTTGGAAATATCGCGGGACAGCTCGCTAGCAATCAAAGCGATACGTCCTGGTTCCACTTGCTGAGCGTCAGGATGCGCACGCAAGATGGCATCAATGTTGAAAGAAGCCTGCTCCGAATCAATGATGGGAGCCTCCACAACATCAATAGCCTGAACAGAGGGAACTGGAAAAACTTGAGTAGCGGTCAAGCGCTCGCGCTCTGCAGCTCGCGCAAGACTGGCTTCCTCCTCCGCTTCGGCGGTTGTGATATTGCAATAATCAGATGCGCCGATCAGATCGGGAAAGAGACTGGCATGATGCACGTTCATGCGCCGAAGATGGCGCAAGCATGCATCACGCCCTTCGTTGCGGATATAAATCTTGCAGATGTATCGAGCTAATAAGTCAGGCTGATCTTCTTCCGATGCGGAACGCAGCTCCTCATCTTCAAAAGCCTCATCGTCAGCTAAGACATTTGCCAGCTTGTTTTCTATCGTGGCGTCATATGGAGAGAAGGTGAATAGTCCAGCCTGATTAACCAACCTCCCATAGCTGTCCTTACGTGGCTCCCAAAGCCGAATGTCAGTCTCATCCTGATGCTCGAGAATAAAACTCTTGTTGAGAACGTAGACGACACGATACGGATTTTCTTCTTCATCCTTGCTGTCAGCCTTGGCAAAGGCAAAAAACAGGGCGACATAGGGGGAATAAGTCCAGTCAAGTAAAGGAGTCATCAATCCGTGATGCTGACCAATGGACCAAAGCTCGTCATCTTCGTCCACGAGACTATTGTCACTAAGTCGGCCTCGGATCGCCCGCTTGAATCGCTCAAGCTGAGTCGCTGCCAAATTCTCGGTGACGACTCCATTATCGGATAGACGACCCAGGGTCGGCATCAAACTCCAGTCGGAGCGTCGTTGGCCACGAAAAATCAGCTGTATGCCTGGATGATTGAAGAATGGGCTTTCCAGCAGTTCTGTGTAATTCCGCCAAGACTCCAGTCGCGTTACTGGGATTCGGCCACTGCGTTCGTCGGCCATTATTTCAAAGCACTTTTCTCCACTCCCCCAAACTGGAATTTTCTCAAAGTAGCCTATGCTCTGCTTCTCGGAGAAGGTGCTTTCTTGCTGGTTCATTGACTTTCTCCATCATTGAGGTCAGAGGGAGTGGTCAACTCACCAGAAAGAAGCTGGGGAATAAGAGTGTCGCGAAGTTCTGCTAATTTTTCCGCAGTTTCGGATCGTGATTTAATAACTTTAAAGCAAGGCTCCAACAAGCGGGAAAAGGCGAACCAAACGGAGTTTTCAGAAGGGCTAACAACCTTGAATTCTGCAACAGCATCGGCCTGCGCGCGCTGGCGACCGGATGTTCCAGTCATGCTTCGTATTGCATGCTCACGAAAGGTGGCATGTCGCACTAACAAATATGAATACTCCCGCGGAACAGGATTTTTTGACCGCATGACAATGAACTCGGTTGAACCCCACCCCACTGTTTCGTCAGGCAAGTTTTGCACGAAAGCCGATTTACCGTTTTCCAAGCATGGGGTGATACGTGCCAGCAATGCATCACCATTGCGAAAACGCATACCGCTACCAAACTCTCTGGGAACTGGTGGCTCTGCCCAACTTCCGGAAGTCGGCAATGACGCCATATCCAGATAAGGTGCAACAGTGCCTTTACGCAACAGCTCTTTTGGATTGAATTCAATCAATGCGCTGGCAGGAACAACTTTCCACCGCCGTGGAATTTCTCCTAACACCGAACCTTCCATTGCATCTGGAAACAGCGCGGCGGTATCGGCGAGTTGGTCGTGTTGCTCGCGAGGCATCTGGTCAAGTTCGGCGTTGGTCTTGCCGCTGATGGCGCGCATGGCGGCGCGTAGTGGGTCTTCGCCTCGTTCGATAGCGGTGATCTTGGCCTTTACCGGATCGAAATCGACAAACCATGACTTGAAGATAGCTTGCGCCATAGCTTCGAGGGTTTGGTTGATGCGGCGGTTGAGGTCGATCTTGTCGTCGATTTTTCGAAGAATTGAACCGATAACCTTCCTCTGATCCGAAGATGGAAAGGGGAATGAAAAATCTGAAAGCGCTTGCCACGAAACACGCTGTCTACCGGATGTCCCTTCCATCCGTGCTTCAGCAAACGCTCTGAAATCGGGGTGGCGTGCTAAGTAATATACGTAGTCTTCATCATATTCAGGAGCTTTGGCTGCCATGACGATGAATTCCGTTGATCCATGTGCAATGGACCCGGCAGGCAAAGAATTCACTTTGGCCGTCTTACCGTTTTCAAGGCAAGGTGTGATGCGAGCGAACAGAGTGTCTCCGTTCTGAAAGCGCGATCCTCCGCCCGAAAATTCGCGTTCAGAAACATACGCGATATCGCGTTGGTTCTCGGGTAGAGCAGCCATATCAACAAATGGCGCGACTGCACCTCGTTTGATAGGTCTTGGTGGATTGAAATCAACCACTTCTGTGATTTGCTGGTCAGCAGCCATAACCCAACCCCACCAAATTCTTCTTGATCTCCTCCTCCAGCTTGGCACTCTCGGCAAACTGGTCCGCGAGTTGTGCCGTCAGCCGCTGCATTTTGTCGGCAAAGGGTTCGCCGTCCTCTTCTTGCTCCGCTGCGCCCACGTACCGCCCCGGCGTCAGCACATGCTCATGCTTGCGCACCTCTTCCAGATTGGCGGAATGGCAGAAGCCCGGCACATCCTCATACCCCTCGCCCCGCTGCCAGGCATGGAAGGTGTCGGCGATCTGCTGTATGTCGTTCAGGGTGAAGTCGCGTAGCACGCGATCCTTCATGTAGCCCAACTGCCGGGCGTCAATGAACAGGAATTCGCCGCGCCGGTCGCGCTTCTTTTTGTCCAGCGCAAAGCCGTTTTGCTTGTCGCGTGTCAGGAACCAGATGCAGGCTGGAATCTGGGTATTGGTAAATAATTGGCCAGGCAGTGCGACCATACACTCGACGTAGTCACCGATCTTTTTCTCTGCATTCCATTCGACTAAAGCCTTGCGGATTTCGCCTTCGTTATTGGTGTTGGAACTCATGGAGCCGTTGGCAAGTAGCAGTGCCATGCTGCCGGTGGGCGCCAGGTGCCAGAGCATGTGCTGCAGCCACGCGAAGTTGGCGTTGCCCTGCGGCGGTGTGCCGGCGATCCAGCGCGGATCGGCAGCCAGCTTCTCGTTCCACCATTCCTTCATGTTGAAGGGCGGGTTGGCCATCACGAAATCGGCGCGTAGGTCCGGGTGCAGGTCGTTGAGTAGGGTGTCGGCCGGGCCGTTGCCGAAGTTGAAGTCGATGCCGCGAATGGCCATGTTCATCGCGGCCAGCCGCCAGGTGGTGGGGTTGCTCTCCTGCCCGTAGACGCTGATCTGGCCGCTCTTGCCATTGGCGGCTTTGCCGCCGTGCTGTTCGATAAACTCCTCGCTTTGCACGAAGAAGCCGCCGGAGCCCATGGCCGGGTCGTAGACGCGGCCCTTGAACGGCTGGAGCATTTCCACAATCAGGGTGACGATGCTCTTGGGCGTGTAGTACTGGCCGCCCTTCTTGCCTTCGGCCAGGGCGAACTGGCCGAGGAAGTATTCGTAGACGTGGCCGAGGATGTCCTTGGATTTCAGGTCCAGCGGCTGTCCCCCGTACTCCTTGGCGCTGAAGTCGGTATCCGAGAAGTGGCTGATCAGCCCGGCCAGCTTGCTGGAGTCGAGCTGCACGCGGGTGAAGTCCTTGTTGAGCACGTTCTTCAGGCGGGCGTTCTCGCGCTCGACGGCTTCCATGGCGTTGTCGATCAGCCAGCCGACCGAGCGCATTTCCTCTGGCTCGTCCTTCCCGAGCTTGTTCCAGGACAAAGCCGCCTTGGGTGGCAGTTGCGCGCAATCACGCAGGGTTTGCCAGCGTGCTTCCAGAGGTACCCAGAACACGTTCTTCTCGGTGTAGTAGTCGCGCACTTCCAGCTCGGCGGCGATGTTGTCTTCGTACTCCTGGGTACCTGCCCCGCCGTACTCGTCCGGGTCCATGTAGTAGTCATGATCCGGATTGGTGAACTGTTCGCGCAGTTCGCGCTGCCGTTCCTCGAAAGCATCGGAGACGTACTTGAGAAAGATCAGCCCGAGCACGACGTGCTTGTAGACGGCGGCATCGAGGTTGGAGCGCAGCCTGTCGGCAGCGGTCCAGAGCTTCTTTTCCAGGTCGTTGAAGAACTGTTGTTCTATGGGTTTCATGCACAAATGCCTTGCTCTGTATGTTTCATGCCGTTAAACGTTATCGGCCTAAACTCGGTGCAATGCGCACCGGCTGTTTAATGCGGGCGCGGACCTGCTGATAGATCGGAATGTCTTCCTTCGCCTCCAACGTCACAGCGAGCCCATAGGGAATGATGGTATCGAGGCGTGCAGTCGCATCCTTTTTGCAGGTGACGCGAACACGCAAGGTCTCGCCATCCTCGAAGGCCTGGATCTGCTTCTTGCCTTCGAGCACTTCATGCTGCACGGTGCCACGCTCCACTTGATTGTGATCACCGTCCTGACGATCCAGCTTAAGGATCTGGTCAGACCAATTCCCCCCGCCGGGCTCTAGCGTCAGTTTGGCCTCCCGGAGATTGCGATGATCCGGATTGATCGGTGTCAGCCAAGCCAAAGTCACGACCAGCCGTCGCCAAATTCTTTGCGATGAAAACCCGGGAGGGATGGGAAAGGCGTACTCGTGCACCTCATTTTCGCGTATCTCTCCGCAGCCGAGAACGGTTGCTCGCTGGGCAGTGCATGTCAGCACACGCTCGATATCCACGGCTCCATAGCCAAGGTAGCGCGTGATGACTTGCTTGAACTGACGAGAGTTGCGCGCATCTTTCAGCGCTTGTTCAATGTGTTGCTTACCAGTGTCGTCTTGCTTAGCGCCATGCACCAGTAGCGCCTTCATCAGCACTGACATCAACGTCTCAGGAATGTCCTCCCCCTCCTCGTTGCGTAGTCTGTCCAGCATGTCGTACAGCCTCACCGCACCTCGTGTGGCCAGCGCCGTCGCATTGCTTGTGCCACGCGAAAAGGCTTCGTTGTTCAAAACGCCTTGCTGTCTGCTATCCAACGCGACTTTTTGACCTGGTCCGAAGATGGACTTGTCGACGCTGTAGCGGGTAGATCTAGCTAGTACTGGTGCGTTGTAAAGTTGCCGCCCTCCGGGCATGAGGATGTCCGGCTTTATGGAGCGTTTAAAACCAAAGCCCAGACGAGTGGCAGGGCTGAACAGTGCATGCGAAGGCAGCACATCGACACGCTGGCCAAATTGCGGATATGCATCTCCATAGTCATCGGCATGAGCGGCTCCTACCGTAATGGCGTTCATCGCTTCTGCCGGCGAAAGCAGACGCCGGGAGGTCAGGCTATTTGATATCGCTTTGACGGTGGCGCTTATCTTCTCTCCATCAGAAAGAGCGGAGAACTGCTGTTGATTGAGTCCGATATCGATCTCGTCGCAGTAGTTGCCTGCACTGACGCAGAACAGCACGCGGTAGCGATAGGCCAACCAGTCGAGCAACCGTGCCCAGGGACTCGGCGTGTGGATAAATTCCCGTGCTGTATCACCAATGGAAAGGTTGATGACCTTGACCGTAGGTGCTTGCGCGGGAACTTCGCCAGAGCCTTCGAACATGCGCCGAACGGCAATGTGGATGCGGTCTTCAAAGAAGACGTCATCCGACATATGTTCATCATTTTCACGTGTCTGATGGTCAGGTTGCATCACCGGGACGCAATACAGTTTGTGCGGCGGCGGTTCGGACTCGGGATTGCTGCGATCTCCATGAAGAATCAAGGAAGCCATGGCGGTGCCATGCTTGCGCTCACCGGGTTGATAAGTGGCCTCCAAGCCAAATGTGTCATCAACCAGCAGTCGGTCTTTCAGTGCTTCATGCAATTGCAATGGAGCGCCATCAAGGAGCGCGGCGACAGGAGGAAGGTCACTGACACTTTCAGGGAACGCAGCCGGCTCTCCCTCGCCCTCCTCAGAAACCGCCAGGCTTTGCCCGGTAGGGCGGAAATACATGATGCCGGCGAATTTGAACAGCTCGATGTCGATATCAGTTCCATCCGCAGCTACTTGATCGAGCAGCGACTGAATGGCGTGAGCAGGCAATTCGGCCTTGACCGCATGGAATGCGATCTGAGGCATATCAAGGAACTTCGAAAGCGTTTGGCCTCCGAGGCCTTCAAGCAGTGACCGAATTGCTGCTTCATTATTTCGACGCTTCTCAACTCTCTTGCGGTAGAAAAGCTCAATCTGAAATCTCACCTTCTCTTCGGGGTTGAGAGGGTCAAGCAGGTCCTGCCAACGGTCGATCATTCCTGTTTCGACCAATGTCTCCTCAATGCCCCAGCGCCTCAGCACGTTCAATTGCTCGAAAACGGCTTTCCACTTTGTTTTTCCGTGGGGCAGGCTTTTATTGGCTTTCCATTGCTCCCAAAGCGCGAGAATCTCTTGCATGCCCGCCATGTTGCTCATGGCCAGAAACATGCGACCGCTCAGCGGCTTAACCGCAGGTTGGCCGGCAGCATCTCGCTCATGGAAACCATCATCCTCAGCCTCCAGATCGTCGATTTCCGTCTCTCCCAGCCACTCCAAGCCAGCCGCTTCAACGGCTTGTTTGAAGTCGTCCAGGCGTCCAACGATCTCGATGACCAGGACCATTTCAGGTTCGAGCCCGGCCAATGCGCCAGTCAGGCTGGCCTGATAGCGTGCGAAGTCTTCTTCCAGATGCTCGATCTGCCTTCCAATACGGGCTACCTGGGCGCCATGGCCGGGCAAATTCTGTTTCCCCGGTGGAAAACCATTGCCCTTTTCTGGCTGGAGAATTCGCTTCTCAGGAAAAACCAGCAACGGCAAGTACTCATCAGGCATACCCCCCTCCTTGTGCCTTATTCGTCTGATGCTTCTTTATTGGCAGGTTTCAACCGTTTCTTCCACTGCTCTAACCTGGAAGAGACGATGGTTCTGGCGTCATCCACTTTTTGATCCAATACCGCCCTCCGGACTACTCCCAGACAGAACTCTTCCACCTCTGAAAAACTGAGGCCCAAAAGCCTTTTTGCGACGGTCTCAGCGGCTAAACCAAAATTGACTTTGCTGCGTTCGCTGATCGAGGCGACGAACGCGGTCAACTGCGCGCGCGTGGGTAGTGGAAGTTCCAGTCGAACCTGAAAGCGCCGCCAAACGGCCCTATCCAAAAGCTCTGGGTGATTGCTAGCAGCAACGACCACCACATAATCCGGAAGGTCATCGAGTTGAAGCAGCAAAGAGCTGACGACACGCTTGATCTCTCCCGTTTCGTGTGTGTCTCCTCGCTCTTTTCCCAATGTCTCGAATTCGTCGAAGAACAACACGCAGCGCCGCGTTCTGGCGTAGTCGAGAAGTGCCTTCAAACGAACAGAGGTCTCCCCCAGATAACTGCCAATCAATGATTCATAACGCACAACGATCAGCGGCACCATCAACTCAAATGCTAACGCTTCAGCAACCGATGTTTTGCCATTCCCCGGCGGCCCAGCCAACAGGACTCGGTGCCTAGGGCTCAAACCATGAGCATGTAGTAACTCAGTGCGATGCTGTTCCTCGACAACTTCCCGCAATTGCTCGCGGATACTATCAGCGAGCACCAAGCTTTCCATCGAGCGTTCCGGTGTCAATTCAGCAACCAAATCCTTTGGCGCGACTCCTCCGGCCTGCGTGTGGCGCGCCGTTGGCATGGACGATTGGAACAAGGTCGCTTGATGAGAGGACGCGCGCAATGCCTTTTCCAAGCGCTCGGCCAGGATTCGGTGACCTTTGCCACGCTCTTCTTGAATCAAGGCTTCGGTCGACTTTCGGAAAGACGGTTGGTCGCCGCTGCTGGCTGCTTTTACCAGGGCGACCAAGGTATCAGCTTGCGCCATGTGGGTTCACCTTGATGAAATATTTGGGTGGCACTGTCGTGCGTTGATAGAGTGCCTGTTGTATGGCTGTTGGGCTCATGTCGTTCATTTCTAACTCACGCTGGCCAATACAGCCGCTTCAACGGAACAATTCGTTTAGTTTCGGCGTCGGTCGCGTCGTAATGCTCGACTAGTGCGCGGACCACATGGTCCAGTGTCCACATCGCCAGCGGGATGGAGGCGCGGTCAGCTTCATATTGGGCGTCCTTGGTGAAACCGCCCGTGCTGACATACAGCCCGCGATCATCCTTATGGCGGCCGCCGAGGAAGCTGCGAATCTCCTGGCTTCCCATCTGTCCCTTGCGATGCTTGACCTCCACGACGATGCGCGGGTGTTCGAAGCCGAAGCCGTCGGGCGACGCCACGATGTCCTTCCCACGGTCGGAGCCAGGCGGCGAGACCTGGGTCTTGTAGCCCATGGCGCGCAGGATGCCGGCAACTAGCTGCTGCATGTCATCCCAGTCCAGTTCGTTGACCCGATCCTTGATGCGTTCCAACGCCTGAGACTCGATGTCGGCCAGTGGATCGGCGATGACCTCCTCGGCCTCCCCTTCCACTGCCGGTGCCGGCTTGCCCTTCAGTGCGGCCAGGACTTCGGCTGCCGCGCTGGACGGCACTTCGAAGAGAGTCAGGGTCGAACCCAGGCTGTTTTTGCTGCTCGTGCCCAAGTTGTCGCGTGGCAGTTCCTGCGCTTGCCACTGCACCTTGCGCGCCAGGGGCATGCCTTGCTCGGCCCACTCGGAGTGGTGCTCGGCTGGTCCACTGACATTGCCGATTGAGTACAGGCGATTAGCGGGCGAATAGGTGATGATCCAGTCGCCCTCCTGGATGTCGTTGACGAAGCGCCAGACCTGGGATGCGCCCGACACCACCGTGCCTTGTTTTGCAAGGGGCTCGGCGGACTGGTACAGGTCGATCAACTGCTTGCGCCCGACACCGGGTTTGGCATGAGCCGCCAATTGGTTCCAGCCCACGGCAGCCACGCCGCGTTCTCGAAAGGCATCATACAAGCTGCCGCCATCGCCGCGTACCATCCACATCCGCGCCATTGCGTTCCCTCTTATGCTCACAGTCGGCAGTCCAACACCACCAAAGATATGGTCGGCTGGAAATACCGGGCATTGGCATCTCTACGGCCGCAAACTATTTTGCTTACCTAAACTGCAAACGTTGCACGCCGATCACCAGACCAAGATCCGAATAATAACTCGTCCCTTAAATCACACGATCGACTGTCATCTCTACAATGAAAAGAGCGCCAAAGCGCCCTTTTCATTTACCTCAACCAACGCGCGGGAATCACTCCCACTCAATCGTCGCAGGCGGCTTGCTCGAAACGTCATACACGACCCGGTTGATCCCCCGCACCTCATTGATGATCCGCGAAGAAACCCGAGCCAGCAGCGGATGCGGCAGCGGCGCCCAGTCGGCGGTCATGAAGTCGAAGGTCTGCACGGCGCGCAGGGCCACGACGTATTCGTAGGTGCGCCCATCCCCCATCACCCCCACCGACTTCACCGGCAGGAACACCGCAAACGCCTGCGAGGTCAGCTCATACCAGGTCAGGCCGCTGGCCTCGTCCTTGGTGTTGCGCAGTTCTTCAATGAAGATCGCATCCGCGCGGCGCAGCAGTTCGGCGTATTCGTGCTTGACTTCGCCGAGGATGCGCACGCCCAGGCCGGGGCCGGGGAACGGGTGGCGGTAGACCATCTGCGGGGGCAGGCCGAGGGCCACGCCGAGTTCGCGGACTTCGTCCTTGAACAGTTCGCGCAGGGGTTCCAGCAGTTGCAGGTTCAGCGTGTCGGGCAGGCCGCCCACGTTGTGGTGCGACTTGATGGAGGTGGCCTTGCCGGTCTTGGCGCCGGCCGACTCGATGACGTCGGGGTAGATGGTGCCCTGGGCCAGCCACTTGGCGCTCTTCTGCTTGCCGGCCTGTTCCTGGAACACTTCGACGAATTCGCGGCCGATGATCTTGCGCTTGGCTTCGGGATCGGCCACGCCGGACAGCTTGCCCATGAACTGGGCGGTGGCGTCGACGTGGATGATCTTGACGCCCATGTTCTCGGCGAAGGTCTGCATGACCTGCTTGCCTTCGTCCAGGCGCAAGAGGCCGTGGTCGACGAAGACGCAGGTGAGCTGGTCGCCGATGGCCTTGTGGATCAGGGCCGCGGCAACCGACGAGTCCACGCCGCCGGACAGGCCGAGGATGACTTCGTCGGTGCCGACTTGCTCGCGGATGCGGGCGACGGCTTCGGCGACGTAGTCGGGCATGTTCCAGTCGCCTTCGCAGCCGCAGATCTCGTTCACGAAGCGGGCCAGCATGGCCTTGCCCTGGACGGTGTGCGTGACTTCGGGGTGGAACTGCACGGCGTAGAAGTTGCGGTCTTCGTCGGCCATGCCGGCGATCGGGCAGGACGGCGTGGAGGCCATGAGCTTGAAGCCCGGGGGCAGCTCGGTGACCTTGTCGCCGTGGCTCATCCAGACCTTCAGCATGCCGTGACCTTCCGGCGTGGAGAAGTCTTCCAGTCCTTCCAGCAGCTTGGTATGGCCGTGGGCGCGGACTTCGGCGTAGCCGAATTCGCGGTGGTCGGAGAAGCTGACCACGCCGCCCAGCTGTTGCGCCATGGACTGCATGCCGTAGCAGATGCCCAGCACGGGCACGCCCAGCTCGAACACGGCGTGGGGCACGCGCATGGAGCCTTCTTCGTAGGCCGAAGCGTGGCTGCCCGACAGGATGATGCCCTTCAGGCCTTGCGCCATCTGTTCGCGCACAAAGGCGTCGTCGACGTCGCCCGGGTGCACTTCGGAATACACGCCGGCTTCGCGGACGCGGCGGGCGATCAGTTGGGTGACTTGCGAACCGTAGTCGAGAATGAGGATGCGCTGGTGCATGGAGACTCTACCGGTAATGAATGAAATCGCAGTAAATAAAACCGCACCGGCAGAACCGCTGGTTCATTTGCGGTTCTGCCGGTGCGTGATGCATGACATTGTAGTTGACTGTGCGGATCAGTCGGCGCGGTAGTTGGGCGCTTCCTTGGTGATCTGCACGTCGTGCACGTGGGACTCGCGCACGCCCGCGGAGGTGATCTCCACGAACTCGGTCTTGGTGCGCATGTCGTCGATGGTGGCGGCGCCGCAGTAGCCCATGGAGGCGCGGATGCCGCCGACCAGCTGGTAAATGATGGCCAGCACGCTGCCCTTGTAGGGGACGCGGCCTTCGATGCCTTCGGGGACCAGCTTGTCGGCGTTATTGGCCGGATCCTGGAAGTAGCGGTCGGCGGAGCCGTCCGTCATGGCGCCCAGGCTGCCCATGCCGCGGTACGACTTGTACGAGCGGCCCTGGAACAGCACCACTTCGCCCGGCGCCTCTTCGGTGCCGGCGAACATGCCGCCCATCATGCAGGCGAACGCGCCGGCGGCCAGCGCCTTGGCGACGTCGCCCGAGTAGCGGATGCCGCCGTCCGCGATCAGCGGCACGCCCGTGCCTTCCAGCGCCTTGGCGACTTCGGAGATCGCGTGGATCTGCGGCACGCCCACGCCCGCCACGATGCGGGTGGTGCAGATGGAGCCGGGGCCGATGCCGACCTTCACGCCGTCGGCGCCGTACTCAACCAGCGCGCGCGCGGCGGCGGCGGTGGCGATGTTGCCGCCGATGACTTCAACCTTGGGATAGTTCTGCTTGACCCAGCGCACGCCTTCCAGCACGCCCTTGGAGTGGCCGTGCGCGGTGTCGACGATGAGCACGTCCACGCCGGCCGCAACCAGCTTCTCGACGCGTTCTTCGGTGCCAGCGCCCACGCCCACCGCCGCGCCCACGCGCAGCTGGCCTTGGGCGTCCTTGCTGGCCATCGGGTGCTCGGTGTTCTTGACGATGTCCTTGACCGTGGCCAGGCCGCGCAGTTCGAAGCCGTCGTTCACGATCAGCACGCGCTCCAGGCGGTGCTTGTGCATCAGGGCCTGCGCCTCGTCCAGCGTGGCGCCTTCCTTCATGGTGACCAGGCGTTCCTGCGGCGTCATGATGTTGCGCA